>Ga0302046_10000121_pt1 | contig 81796 bp, 73 predicted proteins | sample RVTome_11_FD_200261 | JGI IMG/M metagenome (GOLD analysis project Ga0302046, IMG submission 200261) | Soil microbial communities from uranium-contaminated site in the Upper Colorado River Basin, Wyoming, United States - RVT147D111 (version 2) ... | reverse complement strand
CAGTGTACGGATAAGTAATGGCGCCTATTGGATGCCGTAGAGGGATTAGCAAATGAATGTCCTCTGTTTTGCATTCTGCACAGTTGCCTGCTCAATCAACACAGATTGCCTTTTGGGCGATGTTTCGGCTCGACGGCCGGCGAACGTCGCCTCCGATCTCGATGCGATTGGAGAACTTCCGACTCAGGCGTTCCTGCAGATTGATCATTGCGTGCTCGATGTGTTGCGAAGCACCAGGTCGTACGCGCTGCGCACCCGTGCCCTGGACCTCCTTCTTCAAAAGGGTGATGCCGAGTGCGCAGCGATGGTCGCGCAGTACTACGAAGACGCGTTGTCCGAAATCAGTGGAACGGAGATCAGCGAGCGCCGCAGGTTTCAGTTGATCATGGATATTGATGTCCTGGTTCAGAGCGACGCCATTCAATGGTCGGTCGCCGCGCCGAACCACCCCGCCCGCCGCGCCGATCGCATCATCGGCCACGCGCAAGTGCAGGAACGCCCCCGCGACTGCAGCGGTGATGACTACGGCCCCGCCGCTAACGGAAGTGTGCCCGCTCGCAACGTTTGCCCCCGCAGCGATTGTCTCCGCGATTGCTCCGCCCAGTCCCGTGGGCGCGGCAAGGGCGCTCGTTGTGATTTCGTACACGACTATAGTCGTCTGTTTTAAGTCAGCAATCCGCTGTTCAATGTCCCCGCTCGCCAGCGTCCGCAAATCAAGTTCGTCTTCGGGATCCAACGCCTTGCCGATCGCCCAACCTCCGGGATAGTTGTGATGCCGCCGCTTCGAGAGAATGCCGACGATTGCGTCTTTGGGTGTTTCCGAATCGATCGCTATCGCGGAAACGCGCTGCATGATCTTCAGAGGACTTTGAAAACTGTCACTTCCCAGTTCCGCTAGCAACAAGTCCTTCGCGTCCTGGCGCCTCATCACGAACGCAAACGGCCAATAGGGATGGTCTATGAGTACGAGGTTTGTTAGCACGCGGTCGACCACGATGCCGCGGCCGAATGGGTGTTCAAATCCCCGGGTCTGGTAGACCAGATCATTGCCGGCGTCGAGCACCTCGTGCGTGCCGCGTGGATCAGTGCGACGCAGCGGATTCGTACCAAAACTCTCGTAGAGATTATTTCCATCGACGTAGTCCGCTGGATCGCGCTGGAGCCAGCGGCCGTTGCTCACGTCGTAGTATCTTGCCCGATTGAATTGGAGGACGAGTCTGGGCAGGCCGGTGCCCGGATCGGGGTCGATGAAGTCTACGATGCGTCCGTGGAGGAAGAAGGTGCTGTCGGTCGAGCCGGGCCCGCTCTCGAAGGTACCGCCCAGTGGCGGCGGGCAAACAACGCCCTTTAGGCATTGATTGAAGGGGCCAATATCCCCACCATCAACCAGCCCATCCTGGTTGACGTCGGCGGCACAGAGTTCCGCTGGGTCTTCGCTGCCGGGCGGTAACAATAGCCCAATGAATAGCGCCTGATCCGCCTTGTCGACATCGCCGTCCTGATCGATGTCCCCCGGGGAGCAGATATTGTCGCAACCGCCGGCAAGGATGCAGCAGTCCAACAGCTCACTGTCCGTAAAGTCGACGACACCATTGCCGTCGATGTCGGCCGCACAGATGTGTGCCGGATCGGTGTCGGTGCCGAAGAGAACGCTCAGGAACGGCGCCAAGTCGCCGCCATTGACGAATCCGTCCTCGTTAACGTCGCCGCGCGTGCAGGTGCCGATCACGGGATTGACAGTCGGCTTTCCGTATGCCCCATAGGTAAACGTGCTCGTGATCGTCCCATCGGCGGCCCCGGTGCCCACGACGCTGAAAATGTCATTCGACAGGTAGTACGTGAAATCGCCCGTGGCGTCGTCGAAACTGGTGACGCGCTCGTCCACGTATTGCCCGCCGTTGACGTGATACCGCTTGCGGACATCGCTTTGATCGCGCTCTTCGATGACCGAACTTCCGCGATAGTAGTACCGCGTGGTCTGGCCGTCGATCGTCGCCGCGATCCGGCGGCCGAGGGCGTCGTAGAAGTAATTCGCCAGAATGGTGACGCCGCCCAGCACCCGAACCTGCGTCAGGCGGTTCTGGTGGTTAAATGTACAGCGAGCCTCAACGTTGGATTCGCATACCAGCATTGCGAAGAAAACAATCACAATTGCTTTCCATCGACTCACGGTTCAAGCTCAATCTAAGGGTCAACCTTGCCGTCGTCGCGTTCGATCTCGGGTGAGAATGAATTGACGAGGACGCCTCGATGGATAACGGACACGTCGCCCACGGTCTTGATGTCCTTGACCTCGCCGAGGCCATATCCCAACGCCTTTCCGCCTTTGTCAAAGTATTCCTTGGTCTTGGGGCCGATGCGGTACATGTCCCAGCGATAAGGCCAACTATTCAAGTAGCCCGCTACTCGACGAAACCATCCACGAAACTCAGCCTTCCTGGCCTCATTCAAGATGCTCGCTTCAATTTCTGCCCAAATTCGACCGGGTGCTAGGCCGTCCGGCTGCAGCACGCTGCGCGAAAACTCGATGAAGCAGTAATGATAATTGTCGATATCGTTGCGCGAAATGATTCGGCGATTCCACAAGGCGGCGCACCAAGCATAGGGCTCACCGCTGGGTGGAAGAGGAACTGATAATGTCTCGAACCGAGACCCCGGAAACATGCCTGTTACGACCTGCACGTCAGGGTCCTTCAGCACATACGCGCAGAAGAGGTCTTCATCTTCCGGGACCATGTAAAAGTTGACTTGGCTTCCCACGCTCCACTGCCTTGCTATTTCGAAACGACAATGTAACGGATAGGAACGTCGGGATAACGTACACGTATGACGCTAGCGGCACGAACTTCGCGTGCACGCAGCGGATTCCTAGTCAGCTGGACGAATTCCACCAGATTCCCGGCAGGCCCAACTTCGCTCGCAGGTCGGGGTTCAACACTTCATACTGCCCACCGCCCTTGTGCAACACCTTGATGTCCACCGATGGATCATGCGGCGGAGTCGGCGGCAGCTTGAAGGGGCTCTTGGTTGGCTTGTCGGGATGATCGCGTTCCCAGACGTACTCGCGGCCGATGTGATCGAGCACGCGCTGCTCACGGGCCTTGTACTCGGGTGTTTTCCACTCCTCGGGCTTCTCCGCGAGCGTCAAGAGTACGCCCGCGCCGACCTCCTTGACCTCGTATGCCGGCGCGGAGAGCAGCCGGTCGCGCCCGATCAGATCGCAGTAGGGAGCGCCGAGGAAGTTGCACCAGTACAGACCGGGCAGCGAATAATCCTTCGGACCGATCGCTCGTTGGCCGTAGGACAAATCCATATTCTTGGCATCGAACTCTTCGCGCGCAAAGTTGCGAGCGTACTCGGGCGCCATCTGCATGGACAGGTCTTCCAACGCCCTGCGCGCCCACTGGAACAGGGGTTGCCCTTCGATTCGCCGACCGAGCAACTGAAGCGTTGCATGGTTAAACAGATCCCATGTGGACAGGTCCCCCATTAGGAGAACCAATACGATCGAGCGATTCGCCCCCCGGATTTCCGCCGAACCTGAGCGGAACGTTCCTTCGGCTGCCCCGTCGGCCTCCCGGAGCTTCTTCCACACCGGGCCGCGCTCCAGTGCCCGCGTTGTGGCGGCGTGAAAGAGGACTTGAGGCTGCATCACATCGATCGGTGTCGACTGCGACCGACGATACCGCCAGACGTGAAGCCCGCTGGTCCACTTCGGAGCAAGGTGAATCAAGACGGCCTGCATGACGTCCAGCGGTCCCGGATCGAACAATGACTTTCCGACTCGAACGTCAATATTAACGCGATCTCTATAGTTCATGGTATTGGGGTAATGATCAGCAGGCCCTCATCCCGCAGTCTCAAAATCTCACCACTTGCGGGGATCCGGCCATTTGTGAATATCTCAAGAACGAGGTTGCGCTGTTGCCCCGCTCGCAAGCGCCTGACCTCCGCGATCAAGTCTCGTATTTGCGGCGTGATCCGCAACCGGGTGACATTCTTCACTTCCACGATCGATCCGCGCAGCGCGATCGTTGCTTCAGGCCCAAAGTCAGGCACGCGGAATCCTACCGTGCCCGTCAGGGACTCTATGGTCATCCGTCCGGCTCCAATGTTGCGAGGCACGCCGATCGCCGCCGCCACGCGCTCTTCCGCCGCGACTCCAGCGCGAACCGGCGCTGCGCCGCCGCGCCGAACCACCCCGCCCGCCGCGCCGATCGCATCATCGGCCACGCGCAAGTGCAGGAACGCCCCCGCGACTGCAGCGGTGATGACTACGGCCCCGCCGCTAACGGAAGTGTGCCCGCTCGCAACGTTTGCCCCCGCAGCGATTGTCTCCGCGATTGCTCCGCCCAGTCCCGTGGGCGCGGCAAGGGCGCTCGTTGTGATTTCGTACACGACTATAGTCGTCTGTTTTAAGTCAGCAATCCGCTGTTCAATGTCCCCGCTCGCCAGCGTCCGCAAATCAAGTTCGTCTTCGGGATCCAACGCCTTGCCGATCGCCCAACCTCCGGGATAGTTGTGATGCCGCCGCTTCGAGAGAATGCCGACGATTGCGTCTTTGGGTGTTTCCGAATCGATCGCTATCGCGGAAACGCGCTGCATGATCTTCAGAGGACTTTGAAAACTGTCACTTCCCAGTTCCGCTAGCAACAAGTCCTTCGCGTCCTGGCGCCTCATCACGAACGCAAACGGCCAATAGGGATGGTCTATGAGTACGAGGTTTGTTAGCACGCGGTCGACCACGATGCCGCGGCCGAATGGGTGTTCAAATCCCCGGGTCTGGTAGACCAGATCATTGCCGGCGTCGAGCACCTCGTGCGTGCCGCGTGGATCAGTGCGACGCAGCGGATTCGTACCAAAACTCTCGTAGAGATTATTTCCATCGACGTAGTCCGCTGGATCGCGCTGGAGCCAGCGGCCGTTGCTCACGTCGTAGTATCTTGCCCGATTGAATTGGAGGACGAGTCTGGGCAGGCCGGTGCCCGGATCGGGGTCGATGAAGTCTACGATGCGTCCGTGGAGGAAGAAGGTGCTGTCGGTCGAGCCGGGCCCGCTCTCGAAGGTACCGCCCAGTGGCGGCGGGCAAACAACGCCCTTTAGGCATTGATTGAAGGGGCCAATATCCCCACCATCAACCAGCCCATCCTGGTTGACGTCGGCGGCACAGAGTTCCGCTGGGTCTTCGCTGCCGGGCGGTAACAATAGCCCAATGAATAGCGCCTGATCCGCCTTGTCGACATCGCCGTCCTGATCGATGTCCCCCGGGGAGCAGATATTGTCGCAACCGCCGGCAAGGATGCAGCAGTCCAACAGCTCACTGTCCGTAAAGTCGACGACACCATTGCCGTCGATGTCGGCCGCACAGATGTGTGCCGGATCGGTGTCGGTGCCGAAGAGAACGCTCAGGAACGGCGCCAAGTCGCCGCCATTGACGAATCCGTCCTCGTTAACGTCGCCGCGCGTGCAGGTGCCGATCACGGGATTGACAGTCGGCTTTCCGTATGCCCCATAGGTAAACGTGCTCGTGATCGTCCCATCGGCGGCCCCGGTGCCCACGACGCTGAAAATGTCATTCGACAGGTAGTACGTGAAATCGCCCGTGGCGTCGTCGAAACTGGTGACGCGCTCGTCCACGTATTGCCCGCCGTTGACGTGATACCGCTTGCGGACATCGCTTTGATCGCGCTCTTCGATGACCGAACTTCCGCGATAGTAGTACCGCGTGGTCTGGCCGTCGATCGTCGCCGCGATCCGGCGGCCGAGGGCGTCGTAGGTGTAGCTCGCGAGGGTCGCCAATCCGGCATCCTTGACTTCGATGAGGCGATTTCTTTCGTCATAGGTGTATTGCCGGCCTGATTCATCCACACTGAGATTGCCCGCCTCGTCGTACGTCACCGAGGTTCCACCGATGGTGGAATACTCGTTGGCGGCATTTTCGAGAACGTAGGCAGTTGTCGTGCTGTCCCGGTCCGTGTGTGATTCCCGGTTGCCGGCCAGATCGAGCACGACGGATTCGGACTCGGCCGTTGCCGTGAAATCCGTGTTGGTCAGGCGGTTGAGGGAATCGACGGTAAAGACCCTGTTGTCATTCGCGATTCCAGGCACGCCCGTTGCACTCTGGGTTTCCGGATTTCCATCTTCGTCGTGCGTAAACCCATACGTCGCGACATCCAGTTGCTGGATGCCGTCGGGGCAGTAGGTATTGGCCGCCTCGGAAATGCGCCGATGAGGGTCGTACTGAAGGTCATATCCATAGTAGCTGTTACCGCCCGGCGCGGTTGTGATCGTGCGGCGCATGTCGAGCAATCGACCGTCATAGTTATGGTCAATAAGTAGATTGCCGCCCAGATGCACTGTGTCGACCTGTCCCAGCGGCGTCACCGAGAAGGACAACGATTCTGTTCCCGGGTAGGTCAGCGACATGAAATTGCCGGATTGGTCGAAACCATAGTCGACTGTTCGCGGCGTTTCCTGCGCGATGGTCTGCGCCTCGAAATCGAGATCGCCGAGACCGGTGTAGTCCGTCGAACATGATGCATCGGCATCGGGGACCGTCGTCGTTCCGCGTTGCGCGAGGGTGCGCCTGCCCAGGGCGTCGTATTCAAAGGAGTCGCGAGCCGAACCGGTCGTACCCGTGATCAAGAGCCCCCTGTCATCATATTCCATCGTGCTGACGAAACCGCGCTGGTCCGTTCGCACCATCACCCGGCCGGCGTCGTCGTGTTGCAGCCGCAGACAATCCGTGCATGCGGCAATCTGCGGCTCCGTAACGTCGATTGTGTTATCCGGATAGACGACCCGCGTCATGCGGCCCAGCGAATCGTAGCGGAACAGCGTGGCTTGATCCGGCAGCGCGCCGCCAGCGTCGTTTTTATTCTTCGCCACCTGCGTGATGAGTTGGCCCAAACAGTTGTAGGTAAATTCCGTTTGACGTTCCAGTGGCCCGCCGAGGTCCTCGATCAGCATCGTGGGCCGCCCGGCCAGATCGCGATCCGTTTTCTCAACGATGTCGCGTGGATCGGTTCTGGTCACGCGCCGGTCAAGGGCATCAAGGGTGGTTGACGTGACCAGAGGCGGCGATCCTGCTTCCGTCCTTGACGTCTCCCGATCGTGGCCGTCATATCCGATCGTGAACGTGCGACTCCCGACACCGTCGTTGATAACGATCGTGTCCAGACGACCATTCGCCGCGTAGTCGTCATCTGTGAAAGATGCGGAGGGGTCCGTGACCACGTCGATCCGTCCATGGTCATCGTAGGTTGTTGTCGTTGTATTCGGTGTGGCCGAATTGTTGTTGTAGGTCGTCCGCGTCATCTCTCGCCCATCCGCGTCGTAGGTGTTTAACGTAACCCGGTTGACCGTGACGTCCGCCATCAGCGGGTTCGTCAATATGGCGGTCGGATCGGCCAGGCCTACACTCCGGAGGCGACGACTGGCATTGTCGTACGCGAATACAGTCGTCTTTCTGGCGGTGTTCGTTGACTCACTCCAAGTCTCGCGCAGCAGGTCTCCGCGGGAGTTATAGACGCGATCACGAAAGTGCCGCAGCCCGTTCGCATCCTCGGGAAATGTCGTCCGCCTGAGGCGACTCAGCGCATCGTAGGTTATGTCGGTCACCGCCGAGTTCATGGCGTCCAGCTTGACAGTGCGGCGCGTGACGTTGCCACGCTTGTCGTAGTCGAAGTCCGTCTGGCCGCCCTCGGAATCGCTGATCATGTCAATACGACTCGTACCGTCGTAAACGGTCGTGATCACACGATCAGCAACAGTGGCATCCCCGGGCGAACGCTCTTCAATGACGTTGCCGCTCCAATCGAACATGAATTGAGTGACCGGATCGTTCGATCCGTCGACATTCGTTTCGAGGCGCTGGCGCGTTTCGTAGTTGAGCCCCTCCTCGTCGAGTTTTGCTGTGCTGTCCGAGAGAACGACGCCCAGCTCTTCAACGGTGCGGCGAGTGATATGATTCGCTTCGTCGTATTCAAATTCGGTTGTGATGATGTTCCCGCCGTCCGGACCGGGATGTCGCTTTTCCTGGAACACGCGATCAAAGCTGTCGTACACATTCTCCAGCATCGCACCTGTCGGGAGATTGGTGTATTGAAGATTCCCCATTGCGTCGAACTGGAATGTCGTCTCGAGATTTCTATCGTCCGGACCGGGAACACCCGGCGTAACCGATTTCAGCAACGGCATCGTCGAATCCACGAGGCCCCTTCCGTCATACGATCGGGCGATTCCCCTTCCGGACGTGTCGAATTCCGTCACGACATCGCCCAACCAGTTGTAGACAAAGTTGGCCGTCTGTCCGATTCCGCCGGGATCGAGCTCCCGCTTGGTCATTTGGCCGAGGCGATCGTACGTGAACACGGTAGCGATCAGCGGAGCGGAGGCGGGAAGACCCAATTGGTTCTTGTCCTCAACGTCAACCGTCGACAACCTGCCATTGACGTCGTATGTATTGGTCGTCGCATAAAATCCCCCCGAAATGCCCGCGCAGGGGTCCGTGACCGCCTGCGAGATAAGAAATCGCTCAACCTTGGCGACGCGTCCGTCGTCATCAAACTGAGTGCGCGTTACAAATCCGTCGGGATCGATGGTGACTTGGTCCTGCGTGGCCTGCGTATCGCAATAGAGGAATTCGGTGACGAAATCATCCCCGACCGGATTGTCAATCGTCTGCTTCGTCACGCGCAGGAGGGCATCTACCTCAAAGTCCGTAGTGAAGAAATCCGACGCGCCCGGCCCAAAGCGGGTCTCCTCGCGCATGAGCGTCCGGGTGGAAGTCGCGTATGTGAATTTCTTTTCCGGAATCCGCGTGCCGGACGTCCCCATTATGACGGTCGGACCGGCACGGCTCAGCAAGAAGTTGCTCTGCTCCCCCGGCAACCCGTCTCCGGTTTGCTCAGTGTCTCCATCCTCATAGTCAAACGTCACCTCGGACATCGGGCCGCGACCATCGCGCTGCTTGACGATCCGGGGACGATGGAACAGCCGCGTAACCGCCTGAAATGGATAGAAAAACTCGTAATCCACGTCGAAGAGCGTAAGGACATCCTGTCCGTTGGTTCTTGTAGTCTTGGTGCGGAACCCGAAGTTGTGGTCTGACAAGAGGAAGGGGGCGTCGTACTCGTGCGTTAAAGTCGAGCTATCCGGCAGGACCACCTGAGTGATGACCATTGTTCCTGACGCGTTGTTCACATCATGGGTGAAGGTGGTTTCTCGAACTGGTAGGACTCCCCCCAGGCCCGTCTGCAAATCCTCGTAAACCTTGATTTTCGCGAGCCGGTGATTCAACGAATTGGCGGTATCAAATTCGAAGTCAGTTTGCCGATACTCCGTTTCGTTCACGAACTCTCGGCGAGTGTGCGTCGTCGGGCCGCTCGACTTGTCGTGCTCCACAACGACTCGGAGGCCGTCCATGTCGTTCACGAAGCGCAATTCGGCGTCCAGCACCGTCGGATTGCCGTCCGCGTCGTTGGAGTACGTGAATTGGTACATCACGCTCTGATTCGAATCGCGAACTTCGGTTACGCGGCCAGCCGAGTTGTTTGAGAAGTACCTGGCGCCTTTGCCGGAATTGGGCACTACTCCCAGGATCACACCGGTCATCACGTCGGACTGAATCTGCCAACTGCGAAGATCCGTCATCGAACCAAGTCCCGATCGGACCGACACGAGCGACACGTCATCCATCGTACGAGTCAAGACAATTCGGTTTGGGTTCGTTGGTGCGTGGTCACGAATCTCGTCGACAAAGTCGTCGCTGCCGTAGTCGTATTCCTGAGATGCAAGAGCTTGCTGCGGCAGCGCAAGCGGACGAATAAAATCGATCCGACGCAAGCCATTCACGTTGCCCGTGAGGGAGTCATAACGTGTGGCGTCGGGTCCCAAGATGCGCGAATCCGTGCGGTAGCCTGTCAGGTGTCCGGCCCAGGGGGTGCCGTATTTCGTCTTGTTTGGACCACTCACCGACGCGCTTGTCTGAAAGTGGTCGGAATTCATGATGTGCAACGATTCGGCGGCACCAGGCAACAAACAATCGCGCCGCGAGATCGCCGAATCGTCGTTTCCAATATTGGGTAGATTATCTATGAAGGCCGCGCCAATCATGTCCGCGCTGCGTCCAACCGGAATAGTCAACTGCGCATTCCCTGCCGTGACATCCAAGATGGGTGTACCGAGATGGAACGCCTCCTCCAATCCCGGTAACATACAAAATGAACCTGTCGTTGCACTCACCGTGATAGTACGATCAACATCCACGAGGCCACTCGTCGTGTTGTATTTGAAGTGCACGGTAAAGTCTTGTGGGGCAAGTGTATTGACACCGATTGCTTTGAACGACAGGCGGGTAAACGTGTGTGGACCTTTAGGTACTAATGCGGGCATTTGCTCCGTCGTATCGGTCAGATTTACTTCGTCACCCGATGCATCCAATTCGCGATACATTCGCAACACGCTACGATCCCAATTGCCAACCACCCAGACTTGAAGCTCTGCATCTGTAATATCTAGTGGCCCACCAAGTCGCGGCTCGACATGATTCAAAATCTCTCCGTAGCCGATATCATTCGTGCACTCCCGAAGCGACGTAATGGTACCGTGATACGGCGCGTGCAGGACATCGTCACCCTCAAGGGATGTGATCTGCCCGAAAGTAGGGGGCACAAGACAAAAAACCGCGATGGCAATGAGTGAAATCATCGTACGATTGGATCTCATCTTCCACCTCCCTTATGGCCATCACCGATCTCTCTCGCCAGATCCGGCGGCAATCCGTAATCGGGATACTTCTCGTCAAGGTCGGCGCTGACCCGGCGCGCCGCCACGGGCCGCCACTTGGGCTGATCCATCTGACGAGTTGTTTGCAAAGAGGCAGTTTGTAAAAGCCAGCGGGACTTTGGGGCGTGCAGTTTCAGAGTGAATGGCACCGCCACGCGCTCCATTCGTGGCCTGATTTCCGAGGAATTGGCAATTGATGATGGCACCATCCGGTCTGATAGCTGCCCCCAAGAGCTCGCGGCCCTCAATCCAGCCGGCGTAAATCGCGCCGCCGCCCAGCCCCTGATTGTCCGGGCCCGGCTCGGTTACGCCGTCACCGATGGCGCGGTTGTTCGAAAACCGGCAATCGACAAGAAGGAACTCAACACTCGTTTGGAAACTCCAATCCTCCGCCAGACAGATTGCGCCGCCGGCGCCGCTCTGGGCTTCATTACCTTCAAATGTGCATCCTCGCGCTTCGAGGCGCCCCTCGTATGAATAGATCGCGCCGCCATGTGCAGCGACGTTGTTGGTAAACGTGCAATTCTCGACAAGAAAATCGTCCACCCCAACGCCGGAAGACCTACCGAGAATTGCCCCCCCCACGCGATCGTCGGCGATCGTCGTGAGCGTGTTGTTGGTGAATACGCAATTGAAGAAGCTTATCGCTGTGAAGTCTGCATAGGCACCGGCGCCTCCGCCTCGGAACGAGTCAACGCCGTCTGCGATGTTGTCGATAATCGCGCAATTTTCAAATCTCGGACCGGCTTCATCGGCATTGTTGACATAGATGCCCCCTCCCGACCGTTGCGCCCAGTTCTCCGCGATGACGCAATTGCTTACCAGGGCGCGACCGGTGAATGCCGAAGGCGTAAAGACATCAATGAAGACGCCGGCGCCGAATCCTTTTAGGGTCGGAGGGTCGTCCTCGGCGAATCCATGCGCGATCGTAAATCCGTCGATTCGCGTCATGTCATCCGTTTGGCTCAGGTCGAGGACGTGAAAGGCGTTCTCGTCAAAGTTGACAAAGCCGGACGAATCGTTTTGCGTCAGGTCCCCGCTGAGAATCGTAATGAACGACTCGGGGTCCCGAGTGTCAGGAGAGGCATGGTCGAAGCCAATGTAGCCACCCTCAATCGTAATGCCGGCCTTGATTCGAAAAGTTTCACTTCGCGAGTCCTGGACGTGATCCGGGGGACTGAAGCCGCCGTCGTCATCAGGATAATAGGTTCCCTGTGCGACCTTGATCGTGTCGCCCGGCATGGACGCGTCGAGCGCGTCCTGGAGGTACTGAAACGATGATTGCCATTGCATCCCGTCGTGCGGGCCGCTAATGTTGCTGTCGTCGACGTACCAGGGCGTTCCGTAGGATGGCTCTGGTAGATAGGCAATGAGGAGAATAGCGAGAATCAGACAGGAAAGGCGCCCGGGCATGCTCATTTCACTCTCCTTGCCGCCCACGCCGCACATGCTGCAACGCTAACGGGCCGCGAAATACGAAGCGTGGCTCGCCCTACCTGTGGAGCACTATCGTAGCGAGATCGGCCGGGCAAATGCAATCCGATAATGAGACCGAACCGTAGCAACGTGGAGAATCCCATCCAACCGCTGGCGGGTTGGTAACGCTTGCAATTCTGGCCCTCGCCGCCTAACATTAGTGGGCCAAAGGGGTTAGCGTGTATCACGGACGGACATTCATCGTTGCCTTTGGACTGCCGCTTTTGTTCGGCACGAACATTCGTGCTGACGTAGAGATCACGAACTGGTTCTTGGGATCGACAGTATTCGATTCAGAGGGAAGCGACACGCAAGCGTCTGTCTTGGTGCAGAATCCTTTCAACGAAACGATCGTGGCCCAAGTCGGCGATTCATTTGTTAGCACGAACTACGACGTGTCTTGGCTCCTTGACTATGTGACGTTCGACATGGTCAGCAGTCACCATGCAGAGCAGGTAGTGGGCAGGGTGGTAGCAGGGGGTAATGTGACATTGACTCCGATGGCGGATTCCGTCCTGTCGCTGTCCGCGCAGTATCAATACGCATGGCATCCGTCGGTGTTTGCTAATGCGAGTTTGTCGTTTTCGGTCGTAGAATTGGGAGTTGCGGAAATCTTCCACGACGGCCTCACGGGGGGCAATACGCCGCTGGGTGATCCGTTCGGGACGCTGATCCTTCCCGACGCGACTGTGGGCCTTTTGGCGGGACGCGAATACAAAATATTGTTTTCTGCATTGATCGACTATGCAAATGAAGGCTCCCCCGGCCAACCGGGAATCAGCACCGCCAACATCTCATTCTCCATCACCCCCGTCCCCGAGCCCTCGACGCTCATGCTCTTTGGACTGATCGCCCCTGCGATCCTTCGCGCTCGGCGTACACGACGAAATTGAACGCTCTTTGCGAGCGAGTGGATTCCTCAAGCGTCCCTTCATTGTGAATCAGCCGGCCGTCCGACCCCTGACCTTCGGAACCGTGACATTCTCACGTTCGAGTGACGCGATTACTTGTCGCGCGAAGATGGTTGTCGCGCCGGCGATCGAGACGCCACGGAAAATCCGCCCACCCGCTGGTGGGGGTCCTGCCAGGCCGGTGTTGATCGGATGCCCGAGGATGATCAATTCGGCTGCATTCCATCTCGCCTGCTGTGATGGGTCGGGGTGGGGGCAGCGGGCTTGGGGATGGGCCTGCATTCGGGCCAGCTTTGCGGCGCAGGGCTGGAAGTCGCGGTCGGGATTGACGATCAATGCGCAGGCCAGCGGCATGGCCGGGCGCTTGATGCATTGGTTGCAGGTCAGGCACACGTCGCGGCGCGTTAGGCGGCGATCGGCGTCTGAAGTCGAATCCAATTCCTGCGCTGCATGATTTGCGTTTTCGTGCGACATCGCGTGCCGCTCGTTGGCGGCGGACTGCTTGCGAATCTGCCGTTCGTCCATCGGTACACTCTCGGGGTCACCGCGTTACGTCAAGCGCCGCTCAGCGGTGGATTGATCGCGAATCTCCGGTTGGTCCATTGGCAAACTCTCGGCGTCACCGCGCCACGTCATGCGCCGGTCAGCGCCGGCAGGATCGACACGAATCTCAGGTCCGCCCAGCCGAGGATTTCCTCTGTTGCGGTGCCGTCGGGCGTTGTCTTCTTGACCGTCTTCGTCTCGTGCCAGAGGCCGCTCTCGGGCAACTGCGGTACGACCGGACCGGCGATCGGCGTGGTGGGGTGGTTGCTGCCGAGTTGAGGCAGATAAGCCCACGAGTACTTGCCGTGCAGCGTCCGGCATGGCGGCGTTTCGACAATACCCGGTGGTTCGCCGAAGCTGTTGTTGTCCTGGTTTGCCGCCGGCGGCCAGAGTTGGTCGCCCATCGCTTTGCCGCCGGGCGGCGAATCAGCGCTACAGCACAGGCCGGCCAGCGGATCGTGGCAATGGCTGGTACGCGGCTCGAAGGTGGCGCCGAACCCCGCGTCGTGCGCAGCGATCCAGTCGACGAACTCCGCATCGTCGGTGTCGCCGCGCCACCTGGCATCGATGCGGCCGTGATACCAGCAGTTCCAGTGATAGATGCACTCGTAAGGATCGCCGGGAGTGCCATCCTGAAGGCACCACGGCGCACCCGAGGCGACCTGGAGCCAGTGCGAATCGACCGCGAACCACGCCTTCACGTAGCCGGTGTATTCGACGTACCAGCCACGATCGGGAATGACGGCGAAGGTGGTCGTGGCATCCGGCGTCACCGTCCAGGCGCCATCGATCGTCGCCGTCCGCGTGGCGCCGTCGTAGTCGACAATCTTCGACCACTGGTTCGCGCCGGTCCCGCCGGTGGTGCGGACCAGCATGCGGTTGTAATAGTCATCCTCCGACGACGCGGCGGCGTCGAGGACGATCGTGCTCGCGCTGCCGCCCTGCGCGGTTCCAGTATGCGTCGCGTTGGCCAGCGAGCCGTGGTACTTGTGCCGCGTGGCGCGGGTGCGGCCGTGATGAACCCGCCAGACGTTCTCGACCATCGGCAGCGAATCGCCATCACCACCGATGTAGGCCTTGACGATTCCTGCCCGCGCGGGAAGTTCGGACACGCCGACGACGGCCCGCAGGCCCGGCTCGACGCGCCATCCCCCGCCTTCGATCGTCAGCAGCGGCGAACTCGGCGAACTAATGACCGCCTGCGGGATTCCGTAGGTCTCGCAGTCATTGAGCGGGAACTTCTCGTCGGCGGTATTGTCATACGGCGGGTCGCCGTGCGTCTCCTGCGTCCACCACGATTCGATCGGCGGCACGGGGCTGAGCACGAAGTACTTGAAGCTGCCGGCCGCGGCGGGATCGTCCGACGAACTGAAGACGTCCCAATTCGCGTCCAGCACGCTGCTCGGGAAAAGTTTGCACGACAGCGGCGCATTCCTGTTGAGGACCACCTGCGGCGTTACTTCGACCGATTGGGGAACGACAATGGGATCGCCGTGCTCGTCGTATTCAACGGGCGTGCCCGGCTCGGCGTAGCGCACGAAGAGCGCGGGCCGCACGAGCGTATTCCCGAAATTGTTCACAAACTCCCACAGCCCGACGCGCTGAATCTCGTCGGTCAGCGGCGCGTCAACAACGTTGAAGGCGCGATCCGATTCCAGTTCGATGCCGATATGGCCGCCGGTCGCCGGGTCATACCCGGGGCGATCGATGAACGCCTGCACGAGCGCGGCGAGTCCGTCGAAGACCAGCCGGGCGCCGGTCGGCGCCTGCGGCGACTGTTCGGCAAACGTGAACTCGAACGGGCCGATTCCGCCGACGCGCCCGGGGCCGTTGGGGTTGGTGATGATCGGATTGTCCGCGTGATCGACCGTTGCGGAAAAGGGGTTCATGTCGTCGCGGTCGAGTAGCTTGATGTTGATCTTGATGTCGGCGTTGATCGCCGACCAGTTAGTTGTCAGTACCAGCCGGGCATCGATGATCGTCGATCCAGCCGGAATATCGAGTCCGAATCGGCAGTAGGAATCATGCTGGTAGATGCGAAACGTCGGTGACTGGACCTCGTCGTAACCGACTTGCATCAAACCGGCCTGTGGCACGGAACTTAGTTGGGTGAGGTCGCTCGCCGAGCCGGAGATGACGACCCAGCAATGGGCATCATCGGCAACCGCCGCCGTGCGATAGGCGGCATCGACGAATCCGGCGGGCAATTGTCCCTGTTCGCCGAACAGGCCGACCAGGAACTGTCCGTAATGCTCGGGGATGACGCAGTGCTCGGGCTTATGGTTTTCCGGCTGCTGCACCGCATCGATGACGTGCGAGATGTCATGCAGCAGGCCCTCATTGGTCTCGCATCCGTCGCAGCCCGATTGATTGCAACGCTTCCAGCGGCTGAATAGCGCAGGGCGCAGGACGCCATCCTTCTCCAGCCATTGGCCGATCTGATTGCCGAAAACAAAATCATCGGTGAACGCGCAATCCGAGCCGGTATGTACGCCGGGAAAGAACCTGCGATTCCTTCCCGCCGTCACCGGATCGCCATTGATGTCCACCGCTGCGGCGGCGGCAGCCGCCGCCAGGGGGACGACGGAATAGGGCGCGACGTGATGGGCAGCCACCGGGCAGCGGATGTCGAATATCTGATTGGGGCTCCACGTTATCATCACAACCCCTCACAGGGTTGGGCGATCTCGACGTTGCACTCCTCGGCCGAGAGTGGACGCACCAGCGCCGGGATCAGCGGGATGGCGACGTACTTCACGTCGGGATCATCCGCGATCGGCTCGATGGGCATGAGTAAGACCTTCCAGCCGGGGCGGATCATCGCTCGCGTGCCGGCCCAGGCGATCAGTTCTTCGCCGGACTCGTAGGCCTCCGGCAGGCCGGTCATTCGTTTGCAAACACAGGTGGTGCTCAAACTCATCGGGTCGATGGCGATGCTGACGCACACCGCGAGGATGGCCGCGCCACCACCGCCGCCGCCCAGTCGAACGATGCACCAGGCCATGTCGGGTGTATCGCGTTTGTCGATGGGCTGGACGGATAGCAGCGTCGCCACGCCCGATGGGGCGCTGACAAGGTTCGCCGTCATGCCCGTCTCGGCGATCGCGGATCGGTGCGTCTCGTCCAGCATCTTGACCAGCGCCGGCGTTTCGCCGTGCGTAATCGCCCGACCCACGGCGCCGGGGGCGAGCGGGTCGAGGAGGATCGCGAATCGATCGGCGACGTGTTCATCATCGGGCTCGACGACCTTCAGCGCCGGGCGCTCGACGAATTGGCCAAAATCGACGTGCGGCTGCACGAGGGCGTCATCAATACCGACAACATTGAATCGCGCGAGATATTGCCCCGAATCGTTGCGGACGCGGACCATGCCCAGGGGCAGTGCTTCGGCGGCCGCACCTCCCATCACTTTTGAATTGACGGTATTGGCCGCCTGCGCCACCGCGTTCCATTCGCCGGCGGTGGGGGCGAATAGTTGTCCCCGCGAGCGTGTTCGCACCTTGGCAGCCATTAAAATGTCGGCGCTCCTGTTCCAATGGACAGCGCGGAGAAGTCCGCCTCCTCGTAGACCTTCTCGACATAGACGCCGCGGGGTTCGCGAACCACGCCGATCTCCACGGGGCTCGGCTCTCCCTGCACGTCGCCCATTTCGACGCGGTCCTGCCATGCCGTCCACAGGTAATCGTGGCCCTTCTTGTCGATGCCGGTGATGAAGTCCACGGTGAAGTTCGTGGTGTTGGGTATCCGCGTGAACGTAAAGGTCACTTGAATGTCGCCGGACCCGCGAAGCAACCACGAAAAATCAGCAACCAACACCTCGCCGGCATCGAAGCCCCGAAACGCCGCATCGTTGACCGTGCCGCGCATCTCCGAGACGGTCCGCAGGTAGGTCCAGGTGGCCACGGCCTTGGACAGGTAGTGCGTCTCGGTCCAGTTGAAGCCGGGGATGATCAGGTCCACCCCCTCGATGCCGTCTTTGGTCACGCCGATGAAGCCGTGCTGATCGGGGGCTTCGACCAGGGCCGGTTGCGTGACCGCGTTGGGATAGCGATTGGTCGTCGAGATGCCGCGCAGGACGCGGTGCGTGCCGCCGTTGGCGTCGCCGGCGTACTCGGGCTGGCCCTCCGGCGGAACAATGGGCGGTGCGGGCTGGATGGCGTAGTTGACCACGCCGTTCCACAGGTCGTTTTCGGCGCGTTCGACGCTGATGCCGGCCTTGGGCAGGACGAGCCCCAGGTCGCCGTAGACGTCGAAGGTCGCCGGCGACGCGGCATACAGAGCGGTCATCGCCGCCTGAAGCGTGGCGGCGTCGAAGATGAAGTAGCTCACATCGACCGTCGGCGAGGTGCCGTCGGAACCCGTCTCGGCGCGATAGGCTTCACTGACGGTGGCCATGATCAAAACCGATGGGCTGTTGGACTGTTGGGCTGTTGGGCTGTTAGGAAGGCGCCACACCGCAGTCCCTAACAGTCCAACGGTCTAACAGCCAAACAGTCCAGGACTATCCGAACACCACGCGGCTCTTGCGCGTCTCCCTGATCAGCGTGACCATGTGCGTGGCGATTTTCTCGACGCCCGTGGCAGTACGTTTGGCGATATCGGCGTCGGCCAGGCCGCCCAACGTCGCCACGTTGAACGTGCCGGTGACGCTGGTCTTCGCGATGCCAGCGCCGATCGTTGAAAGACGATCCTCCAGATCGGCGAGGGGATCACCCGTTTTACTGCGTGGCGCGCCTGCCTTGTCGGCCTCCTCGCGGCGCTTCTTCGCCTGCTCGATCGAGCGGGCCAGTTCCGCGCTGGCCTGGTCGAGTTCATGCTGCGCCGCATCGATCCGCTTTTGGCTCTCGGCGGCGCCTTCTTCCAGCGATTCAACATGCGCCTTGGCGATCTCCTCCTGCGTCTGCGCGTGAATCTGCGCCTCGCGCTCGCGCGCGGCGGCGCGCTTCGATTCGAGTTCTGTCAGGGCTCTTGCCGTCTCGCGGTCGTTTTCACCGAGCTTGTCGATCAGCGCCTGGTCGGCCGCCAGGTTCGCGGCCGCCGCGTCGAAGCTGCCGTCGAAGAGGCCGCGCAAGCGATTCCAGGTCTTGGTCAGGAGGTTGGCGATGGTCAGCCAGGTCTCGGTCAGGAATGACGTGAAGCGCTCCCAGCCCCGCGACATGAAGCTGGTGGTCTCGATCCAGGCGACCTGGAGCCCGTGCCAGATGGACTCGGCGATGGTCAGCGTGCCGGCGAGGGCGTCGTGGAAGACGCCGACGAAAAACTGCGTCGTCCGCTCCCAGATCTTCCGCAGCTCCAGCGTGCCTTTTTCCCAGACGACCTTCAGCGAGAGCCACAGGATTTGCGCGGCGAGTGTGATGTCGCCGGCGGCCAGGGCGTCGGAGATGCCGACTACTACCTTGTATACTGTGTCCCGCAGCCGGCCGAACTGCTCGCCCAGCCAGTCCAGGGCCTCGGCGCCGGCGCCACTGACCACCAGCAGCGTTCCACCCAGGGCGACAATAGCGGAGACGACCAACCCGATCGGCGAGAGCATCGCACCGAGGACCGACACGACCACTCCCAGCGCCGTACCCACGCCGGCGGTGATGGAGGCCAGCGTACCCAGCGCCGCCCCGACGCCGGAGATGACGGCACCCACGGCGACTAGCGCGAGTCCGACACCGGTCACGCCTATGGCGATCTTCGCGGCGCTGATGACGAGCGCCTTGTTCTGCTTGATCCACTCGGAGACGCGAACCACAGTGCGGGTGACCGCGTTGGACAGTTCAACGACCGCCGGGGCCAGCGCCGACCCGATCACGAAGACGCCTTGTTTGACCACCCGCCACAGCGTGTGCAGCGTGTCGGTCAGCAGCGCTGCATCCTTGGCCGTCTGCGTCGAGACGGTCAGCCCCAGCCGCCGCGCTTCTTCGCGCATGGCCTCGATGCCTTGTGCGCCATCCTTTAGCAGCGGCAGCAATCCCGTGCCCGCGCGGCCGAAGAGTTCCATCGCCAGCGCCGCCCTGCGCGTGGGGTCCTCGATTCGGCTCAGTCGATCGGCGATAAGCAGGAACTGTTTCTCCGGCGCGAGGCCCTTCAAATCGTCGACAGTCAGACCGAGTTGCACCATCGCCTCCTTCGTGGTCACCAGCCCGCGCTCGGCGTCGAGGATGGATTTCTGCATCTTGCGGACGCCTTTTTCCAGCGTCCCCAGGTCGGCCCCGGAGAGTTCGGCGGCGAAGCCCAGTTCCGACAGGGCCTCGGCGGACAGGCCGGTCCGCGCCGCCATCTTGTCCAGCACGTCGCCGGCGCTGGAAAACGTCCGCACGGCAGCCGCCAGCGGCGCAAGCCCCGCCGCACCCAACGCGGCGATCCGCGCGCCGATGGAGCTGACGGAAGCGCCGAATGCCTGGAGCCGCTTCTGCGCGGCGCGCAGGCCCTTGGTGAGCTTGTCGCTCACGCCGAGTTCGACGAACGCCTTACCGGCCCGGACGCCTTGCGTGTTGGCCACTCGCCTACCCTCCCCGCACGCTGCCGGCCCACAGCTTGGGCAGCTTCGGGCGCTCCTTCTCCAGCGCACGTCCCATGAAAGGCCTCGCCTTGATGCGAACGCGACGCTTGCGGCGCCGGCCGCGCGAAAACTTCGTGACCGTGGTGGTCCCGCCGTGCTCCAGGACACGCGGCGCTTCGGTGGGTTTGTTCAGCTTGACGGGACCGACGACCACCGAGTCGCTCGTGCGGTCATAGCCGAACAGAATGAACCTTCTCAGCAACCCGACGTGCGAGTGCGGCGGCGAGCCCGGCGGCGCCGAGCCCTTGCGCTTGCGGATGCTGGTCCGCGCGGCGGTGCGAATGAAGGCCCCGGCTTTCGACAGCACGGCCCGCTTGGCCTTGTCGACGGCGCGGACGACTTTCTGGCGGTCGAAGAATAGACTTTTGATCCGCATTTCGATCATCATTTCGCCTACGGCCTACTGCCTACGGACTATCGCCTTATTTCCGGCACCTTGCCGTGCAGAAAGACATCCTTCAGAACTTCCACACCGACCTTGATGGGCTTAATGGGCTTGCTCATTGGATCAAAATCGCTGGGTCGATAGGTTCGCGTCTTCTTCGGATCGCGGTGGGCGTTGGCGATCAGGGCCAGCAGCGACGAGGTCCGCGACCACTCGTCCCGCATCCTCGCCTCGGCCATCGCCAGCAGCTCACGCAGTGTCAGCCGTCCGGGCTCGACGCCGGCGATGCCGGCGCAGCGCCAGACGAGACCCCAACATTCGCCAGCGCTTGCTCGACGGCCTTCTCGATCTCGCCGTCGCTCAGTCGGGCCTCGATCACATCCCTGGCCCGGTCCATCACCGCCCAGGTCTTTTCCAGCACCCGCCCGAGGTTCGCCCGATCCCTCGGGCTCGGGGAAAAATCCACGAGCTCCTCTAGCAGGGCCTTGGTCGCATGGTCGATGGCATCCCCGGCCATCGCCCGTCCGAATTCCTCGTCACTTACGCCTTTGGCGTCCGCTTCCGGCTTGCATACCGCGTACACCACGTCGCACAGCAGCACCGGGTCACGGATCAACTTTTCGATCAGCTTGCCCTCGACGACCTCCAGCAGGTCCACGTCGAGTAGCCCGCGGACGCGCTTGATGGCGTCGACGTTGATGGCGATCGTCCAGGTCCTGCCGGCGTTGTCGGAAAAAGACTTCATCCTCAGTAACCCCTCCTCATCACGGCGGCGTGATCCAGCTCGGCGCCGTGGCCGAGTAGGTCACTTTCGCCGTCACGCTGACGGTGATCGCCTCCTCCAGGGCCTCGCTCCGCGAAAAACCGGTGATCATGAAGTCCGCCTGGAGTCCCTCACCAGAAGCCGAATCAAGAACCTGAAAGCCGATGATGACGTTGGTCAGGAAGGCGTCCTTGATGGCAGTAAAACCGGCGTCGCCGGTGTCCCAGACCATCTCGAACTCGACGGTCGCCTCTTTCAGCGTGGCGACCGTCGCCCGCCAGCCGTTGTTGGCCCGGGTGGTCACATCCGCCTCGCCGGTCTCGAGCGAGAGCGTTACGTCCCGGGCATTGCCCAGCGCGATCCACGACCCGACCGCATCCTGACCGCCGACCTTGTAATTGAGCTGGGCCTCCATGCCGAGCTTGAATGCCATCGTTCAGCGCTCCTTCACTTAATAACCGATTTTTGCGTGCGAGTAAGAAAGCAAATTCACTCACCTCCGCACGCGGTACGTCACCGTCAGCACGCTGGTGAACACCCGCTGAGTGTCCAGGTGCTCGGGGGCAAAGACCGGCTCATTGGCAATCGAGACGAACGCCGCCTGCGGCGCATCATCCAATCGCTTCTGCCGCAGGTGGTCGGCGATCTGCTCCGTCAGGTCCACCAGGTCGTCGATGTCCGCGTCATCCGCGATCTTCTTTTGCACGCCGATGTCGATGGCGCAGTCGAAGTAGCTACTGTCCCGACTGGCGTTGGTGACCGTCACCGACTTGGGCACCACGCTGACCTTCAGGTCCGCCAGCTCGGGCAACTCAAAGGCCGGCTGATAGCGCCGCTCGGCGCCCAGCGCCGGGTCGAACGGCCCGGCGTTCAGCATGGCCGTCACGGCGTCGGCGATTGTCAAGATCGTGCTCACTTACTCACCATGTAAAACCTGTCGCAAAGCCGACCACGCTGGCATTCCCGCCGACCACGATGATGCCCGGCAGCTCGCCGATCCGCGTGGCCAGGCCGGGCTCGATGACGGGAGCGATACCGCTCCCGCCCGCCTGCGCGTAGCACTTTCCGATGACGGTGTCGCTTGCGCCGCGGGAGAGCAGATCAACCGCTACATTCGTGACCTGGTCCCCGTTTTGAATGACGAGCGACGTGATCTCGAACGTCCGCCCGGTCGCGTCGAACGCATTGCCCTCGCTGTCGGTCGGCGCCAGCGATACCGGATCGCCATCGGTGATCGGACCGATGGCCGCCTGCCAGCGCCGGGTATTTGCCGGTCGTCGCCACATCATCTATGCCCCCGCGCGGGTCAGCGCCGCCCGCGTACCGGCAGCGATCGGACTGCCCTGGTATTCGATCTCCACGCGCCCATGCCCCCCGTTACCGCTGTTGCCGCCGGAGTTACCGCCGCCGCCACCGCCGCCGCCTGGCGCCGTGCCAATCTGCCCATGGCTGGCGGCCGAGCCGCCGTCGCCGCCGTTTCCTCCCGGACCGATGCCGCCGGCCCCGAACATATCTGCAACCGCATCGATGCCGTTGGCGCCGTCTCCTGTCGGCCCGGCCCCGGCGCCACCGCCGCCGCCCGCCATCGCTCCGTTTCCACCATTGCCGCCAGCAAATGCGATCTCGCCCTCGACAACTGTGCCGCCGCTGCCGCCGGCGGAGCCGGCAAGCTGCCCTTTCAACCCGCCGCCCGCGAAGATGACGGAGCCGTCGCCGATGTAGCTGTCGCCGCCGTTCAAAACACCAGTGGTGCCCCCGCCCTCGCCGACGACGACGTCGTAGGACTGCTGCGCGACAACCGAAAAATCGCCCTCCGCATACGCGCCGCCGCCGCCGCCGCCCTCGCCGGAACTAAACACTCCCCCTTTGCCGCCGGCCCCCCAGCACCGGACGCGCACCGTTCCCGTGACGGGCGATACCCAGGGTGTCGTGCCCGGCATGTCGAAAACGGCAACAGCCATCTCGCGTCTTTCTCCTTACTCCGTCGCCGCGTGCTTGGTGTGAATCCGCAGCGTCCGGCGAAACGGGTCGCTGTATCGGAACGGCGGCTCATTGCCCGGGGCCAGGACTTCGTAGACGAAGGTCTTTGTTCCGCCTGCCTGTCCGGCAGACAGGTCGGTTTCGCGGATTCGATCTCCCGTCCTGGGAAGCGTCTGTGCGCCGGCGAGCACCAGGTCCGCCGTCCGCATCAGGAAGTCACGCGACTCGATTTCGTGGATCACGCCGAACTCGTCGGCCTGCTCGAACTCCGTCCGGCCGATTGTGGCGGACAGTTCCACCGAGTCACCGCCGCGCTGGTATGTCACCGTCCGCGTCATGTGTCGGTTGCGCTGGTCCTCCAGCCACGCCGATCCTTTGTCGAGCACGTCCATGTGTCGCTCCGCGACAGGCAGTTGGACTGTTTGGCTGTTAGGCAGTTGGGGCTCGTGGTACGGGGCCTTCCAAACAGTCCAACAGCCCAACAGCCCAACAGTCCAACAGCCCAACTGCCCAACCGCCTATTGACTCATCCGCACGCGGACAGTCGCATCCGCGTCCGCCGCGGCCGTCACGCACTTGCCGATCAGCTTGTTCGCCCCGGCGCCGTCACTGGTCGTGGCCACGTTGTTGGTGTCATCCCAATAGCAGTTGGCCCCGGCGCTGATCGCCGTGCCCACGCCCGTCGCCTTTTCGAAGTCGAAGACGCCCTTGACCGCCAGCGCGCCGAGGGCGTTCGCGGCGATCGGGGTCTTGGCCACGCCCACCAGTTCGCCGATCACGACCACGTCGCCCGCCGCCACGGCGGCGCCGGGCGTGTAGTCGATCGTCTCACCGTCATGCACAAAAGTTGCATGTGCCATCGTTCATCTCCCTTCGTTGCTTCGTGGCTCCGTCGCTACGTCGCTTCCGTTACGCCTGGCCCTTGCTCTTGACCCCGCCGCGCGGCTCCTGCAGATTCACGCCGAAATCGTGGTAGCCCCGCATCTGAATGCCGAGCACGTGGAAATCCGCCTCCGCCGTCTCGATGGTCGGCGACTCCTGGCCGTTCAGGAACGCGACTTCGATCACCGGCAGGTCCGCCGGATCGGCCAGCAGATACCACGCCTTGTCGGAAAAGCCGGTGTACTGCGCGTTGCTCAGATAGCGGCTCACCTCGACGCGGAACTTGCCGGCATGCGGGTTGGCCACGGGGTACTTCGTCGACGCCGTCGTGTCGCGGATCTCCAGCGACTTGAACAGCATCGTGCCCATCGCCGACAACGAGGTCGGGACCAGCAGCACCTGCGGCATGATGCCGATGGGTTTGCCATCCGCATCCACCTGGTCCATGAAGGTCCGTTCGGCCAAGCTGAGGGCGTCGATGCCGAGGGCGGTGTCGACGCCTTCGATGTAGTTGTTGTTGCCCGCCGTGAAGAACGCCGCGTTGTTCATGAAGACCGACCAGAAGATGTCGTTGATCTTCAGGCCGCTTCCGCGCCCCAGCTTGCGCGGCACGGTGGTGATGGCGCCGAGGTCGTCGTTGATGATGTCGCGGCGGTCGATGGACAGCAGCAGGCCGTAGGTGTCGGCCTTATTCGTGTAGCTCTGCTCGCCGAGCGTCCCGTGCTTCAGCTCGCCGCCGGGTGCGACCTTCTCGTACTGGTCCTTGCCGATCAGCCGGTAGCTGGTGACGGTCTTGAAGTCGGAGACGTTGCGGATGGCGGTGATGTTCCGCCAGGTGCGTTCAACCGAGAAGAATCCCTCCAGCAGGAACTTGTTGGCGACATTCGAGAGGATGCCGCCGATGTCGATGGTCGAAAACGCCGCCTGAAGGTTCTGACCGCCTGCCTGTGCGTTGCACGCAGACAGGAATGCGAAGCGCAGGACGCCGCGGCTGTCGCGGAAGTTGCGGCCGGAAAAGCCGTTGGCCCAGGCGGCCTCCAGCAACAGTTCCTGCAAACCGATCCCGCCGCGGAAGCGCTTCGAGGCCGCTTCGAGGGTCTTTTCGTCGTACTGTTCCTCGACCGTCGCGAGTTTAGCGGTGAGCATGCACGCGGCCTCGAGGACCTGGCCGCCCATCGCATTCTCGACGGCGTGAATGGCCGGCGCCTTGGGGCGCGAGGCCCGCAGCTTCTCGAGCTCGGTCTTCTCTTCCGTCCAGCCCTCGGCGATGGCCTTCTCCTCGATCTCGGAGAACTTGCCGGCGCAGATCCGCTGGATGGCGTTGATGCGCTTGGTCTCCGCCAGGGCCTGCGCCCGCAGTTCATCGAGACTGGAGACTGCCGGCTGTAGGCCGGAGGCGCCGGCATCCGTGCCAGTCGCCCGAACCTCCGTGTCCGTCGCATTCGCCGCATTCTCAGGGGTCCGTTCATTCTCGTGATCGTCAACCATGACGTTGTCCTCCGTGTCCTCACTAAGGCCTACCGCCTCCGGCCTATGGCCTTCTGCCGCCGCGATGGTCGCGGCGGTGTTCGTGTCCGCGGCGAGGTCGACGAAACTGATCTCGCCCAGCACCGTCCGCCGGGCGACGTACATCGGGCCTTCAAACGTCTTTCCGTTGACCGTGATGCTCTTGCCGTTCCGCACGAACTCGGCCTGGGCGACCTGGGCGCCGATCGAGGCCTGCCAGGGGAAGCCGCGCTTGCTGCTGGCGACAACCTCGCGGGCCGCGGTGGTGTCACGCGAAACGATGCCCTCGGCGATAAGGCGACCGGCCTCAACGGCGATGCGTTCGGTGTGGCCCACCCCCTGGTACATGCTGTGACCGAAGCGGACGGGCCGGCGCTGCGACGGGATCGAAAGTCCTTCGAGATCGACGACGATCGGGAAGCGCCAGCCCTCGATCCGCATGGGCTCACCGGTGTAGGCGATCATGGTGAAGCGGGGGACGGCCTGCTCGTCACCCTCGGCCGCCATCGCCACCAGCGAGATGTTCCCCGGCATGCAGCGCAGCACGATCCGGTCGGGGACCTGCTCGCTCGCGTCAGGCCGCTTGGGCGACTGCGTCTTCCGTGACATCGTCTTCATCCTCCGTGTCGTCGTCGTCGTCCGTCGGTACGGCTGGCGCCGCCTGCGCCACCGCGAGCCCCAACTCGCGCATCAGCGCGACTTCCCGGGCCCGCTGCCGCAGCTCCGATTCCCAGTCCAGTCCCGCCTTGGCGAACTCCGGAGCCAGCGTCGTCGTGTTGCTCGATAGGCGTGTGGCCTGGGCATTGGCCTCCTTCTGCGGGTCGACGTGCTCCAGCCCATCCCAGAACCACTGGTGCGATGCGTCGAAATCGAGCGTGCGGACCGACTGCGGCAGATACCCCTCGATCAGCACGGCCTCGTTCAGCCACGCCTTGAAGATGCGGTCGAGGACGACGTCGGCGAGATAGGCCTGATCGATTCGGATGGCTTTGAAGAATGCTTGATGGTCCAGGCGCCCCGAGGCGTAGTTGTAGCCCGATGAGTTGCCGGCCGCGATGTTGAACGGCATGTTCAGGCAGCGGGCGATCTCGTTGATCACCTCGTGCTTGAAGTCGCCATAGACCGTGGTGGGTTGCTCGGCCTTGATCTGGCCGATCTTCCAGCCGTAGGGCATGGTCATCCACGTGCCCCGGTCCATCTCGACCTGGTCCATCGGCTCGACCTGCGAGGCATCGGCATCGGCCGCCGCGGCGTCGGTGTAGATCACTCCCGATGGCAGTGCCGCCATCTCCGCCGCGCCCAACACGGCAAGCGTGTAACGCCGAAGCATGGCGAAGAGCGGCAGCGCTGGCGTGATCTCCGGGATGCCTCGGCTCTGACCTGGGCGCTCGGCGCGGAACAGGTGGATCACCGACTCGGCCGGCATGACGTCGAAATCAACACCGCCGGCCTTCCACGCGGCGTTGTCGCCGGGATGCTGCTGCAGCACGTAGTACGCGACGGGGTTGCCGAATTCATCGAACACGATGCCGTCAATTGGACTGTTTGACTGTTGGGCTGTTGGACCGTTGGGGCCTCGCACGCCGGTGCGCCCAACAGCCAAACGGTCTAACAGTCCAACAGCCCCATGTGGCGAAGCCACCTGATCGGCCTCGATCGGCTGCACGTCGAGCTGCACCGGCGCATCGACGCGCGGGTTCGTCGCCAGCAGGGCGAAGACCTCGCCGCTCTCGCATTGGGCGATTCGCATGGTTCGCAGCTTGTCGGCTAGTCCTGCGGCCCTCGCCCAGCGGGCGAATTCTTTCTCGAGGACGCGATTGGCCTCGGGATCGCCCGTCAGCATCTGGAGTCGTGGGCCGGTACCCACGACGTAGTTGGCCAGCGTCAGGACGATGCCCTTGGCGTAGCTGTTGTTGGCGACCTCGTACCGCGCCCGGCTCCGCAGGATGCGCCGCACGTCAGCGCCAACGGCGGCGTTGGCCGACAGGTGATCGGCGTTGGCCCAGTGCCTGCGGTTCTCGTGCGTCGTCTGCGCTGCGTCGTACTTCGCGTGCAGCGACGGAGTGACGAAGCCACGCAGGGACGAAGCGGAATCCACGCGAAACCGCCACGGCGCCACCGCGCGCAGAAGGGTCTCCGTCCAACCCCTTCGTGGTTTCGTCGCTTCGTGGCTACGTGGCTTCATTTTCAAACCGCTCCCGGCGGGACCACCTTCGTCATCCGCACGCCGAGGCCCTTCTTCGCCGCCTCTTTCGACGACAGATACCGGTCCGCCTCGATCTGCTCGGAGATCGAGTGCTGCTCGACGCTGCCGGAGTCGCCCTGGGCCCGCTTGGGCCCGGCGGCGTTCTCGCGGATGGCGTCGGTGATCGTCGGATCGTCAGCCACGTCGGTTCTCCAACTTGCGGGAGCGGGACTTGAACCCGCAGCGCCGGCGAATGAGGCCAGCATGTTGCCGTTACACCATCCCGCCGCCCCGGCCGGGTCTTCCGCAAGGCGAGGCCAAACAAAAACGCCACGCAGGTATGCAGCCCTGCACGGCGTGTTATCTGCCTGGAACGCAGCCCGCGGTGATCAGCCGCCGACCTGCCCTTGACGGTGCGAAGCAATGTCAAGGGCCGCTCGCCTCCGGGAAGACCCGGCCTGGTTGTCTATGGGATACTTATGCTGCTCGACTGCGACATGCAACAGCGAACGGGCGGTAGAACCCGGATTATTCCATATATGGAACGCGCATGTGGGGTGAGAGCGGGATTGAGACCCGCCGTCGATCAGAAAGCCACCCGCTCATACGTGATCACGCGCCGGCCGCAGTGCCGGCATTCACGGCTGCGCATGATCTTCCCGCCCCAGGTGCGGCGGGTGTAGATGACGCGGAAGTGGGCGCAGCCGCATTTGGGGCAGCGGAGTCCTCGCTGTTCGTCTTGCTCCGTTTGGGGTTGCGTCGGAGGTTTGTTCATCGTCGCGCCCCCTGTAGCTCGGACAGCCTGATCCTCGGGCGCGGCGCGGGCCGGGCGTCTGTGCCGAACAGGATCGCGCCCTGGATGGACGCGGCGACGGCGCAGCCGACGAGGCAGTCGAGCCAGTGGTTGTCGAGGCCGGCGACGCGGAGCTTCCACTCGTCGACGGTGCGGCCGCGGCCTTCGGTCTTGACGCGGTACTCGCTGGTCAGGTGGTCGGCGAGGAGGCGATGCTGATCGGCGGGCGAGACGCCTGGCCTATCCGCGCGGCCGAAAAGCGACAGGCAGCCGGGGTCGCCCAACGGGACTCCCAGCCGGGCGTGGACGAATGACTTCCAATAGTTCGTGTCGAAGACCGCGTGCCTCACCGAGCGCTTGCCGGTCACGACGGGGATGCGCCAATTCAGGCCGACGCGGTCGCCACGCTTGCGGCGGTATTCCGAAAATGGGATTGACGACGCCCCGACGTAGCGGCCGTGGCTCGGCATCACGACACTGGCGAACTTCGATTGCCGACAGAACTGATACACGACGTCCGACGAGCTGCCCCAGTTGGCGTCAATCAGGCAGCGGTCGATCCGCGCCACCGCCTCCTGCCTGTGCGTTGCACGCAGACAGGTCGGGCTCCCTCCTCGGTCGCCCTCAGCATCGCGCCGCCATTCGCGGCCCAGCGTCGCATCGGTCAGTCGTTCGAGGCCGGCGTAGATCGCGCCCTCCAGGCCCGCGCGTGGCGCTGCGCTGGCCAGCGTGCGGCGAATGTCGCGCAACGTGAAGTACGACTGCCGGCCGGAGGCCGACGCTCCCCACTGGTCCGGCTCGGTGCCGTAGTCGATGACGTAGCCGGTGAAGTCGTCCTCCCATGCGGCCACGAGCCAGAACAGCGCCTTGCCCTGTACGTCGATAAACATCGTCAGCGCCGTCGCCCCGAGCGGCACTTCGCCGCGTTTCATGCCGTTGACCTTCGCGGCGATCTGGTCAGCGGTAAGCAGCTCGTCATCGGCGTGTTCTTCGGGGAGCGGCTCGTTCTGGTACTCGGCCCAGAATGCCGCCTCGCCGCGATCCAGTTTCAGGTTCACCGCGTGCTGGATGGCCGACAATTCGTCGGGATGGTGCCGTTGCGGCCAGGCGACGTTTGCGCCTTCATCCATCGCCTCGCGGTTCTGTCGATAATGTTCCGTTGCGTCGGCGATGCCGCGATCGGCCCGCATGCCCTCGCGCCACAGCTCCGCGTAGCGGGCCCACAACGACTCGTTCGTCGGCCACGCATAGACCATCTTCGTGCGTTCGCCCTGCCATTGCGGGTGCTTGTCGCGGTCTAGGATGCGGTCGGCCAGGTCGTCGGGGCGCACGACGGTCAGCGTCATCAAGCCGGCGATCTTGCGCCCGGGCCCGGCCAGGCCGAGGATGGCGCCGGCCAGGATGCGTTCGCGCGTGACGCACTGCGACGGCGATCGCGCCGACTCGTCGGTCTGCGGATCGTCAATCAGGACCAGCGACGGGCGAATGCTGCTTCCGTCGACGCGCTTGTGCTTCATGCCGCGGATGCGCCCGGTGATGCCGGCGACCCGGATGATCGCGCCGCTGGCCCTGCTGTCCGGCATCGTGGGCAGCACGATTTCCCGCGCCGTCCAGCCGATGTGCGTCTGCTTGCCCTGGTAGAGCTGCCCGCCGGCGCGCTGGTGGATGCCTTCCAGCGCACGAATCGGAAACACCACCTCGGGGAAGTCCTCCAGCAGCAGCTCGTTGTTCTCCAACTCGGCCTTGATCGACTCCAGCATGTTGGCGGCGTGCTCTTCGTCCGAGCCGATCAGGGCGACGAACTCGCGGTGCCCGTACAGCAGCGCCCAGAGGCAGGCGGTTTCGCACAGCGACGTCTTGCCGCTGCCGCGCGGCATGGCCATCGCAAAGAGCCCGCCCTCCAGCACCGCCTGCTCGATCTTGGCGACGACTTTCAGATGGTCCGGCGACCACGGCAGGTGGAAGACCTGGGGGAAATACTGCTCGCAGAAGTAGCGAAAGTCGCCCGCGGCCCTGGTCTTCCGCTCCGCATTCACGACCGCCGGCATCTTGCCGATGTCGCGGCCCGACAGTGACAGCTCGATGTTGCGCTGCCGGGCCCGCTCTTTGTGGGCGTCGTAGCCGGCCAGGCCTTCGGGTTCCGGCCTGGGCTTGTGGCGCTCGGCGACCAGCCAGGCGACGTAGCGCAGCAGATCGATACAGCGCGGATCAGAAGTCGCCGTGATGCGCAGCCCGGCGCGCGTGCGATGGCGGTGCAACTGCCGCTCGCCGATGACTTCGCCCATCGGCGTGCTGTTCAGCAGCTGCACGAGCTCCGTCGGTCGCAATCGGCGCGGGTCAATCGTCACGGCCGGACATCTCCTTGACCAACCAGGCGGCGTACCCGACCAGGTTGATGGTGCCGTCGGCGTTGGTCGGCGCGCCGGCGTCGATGTCGGCCTGGATCAACTCGGCCGTGACGCGCGTTCCGCCCGCGGCGCTGAGCAAGCGGGCCGCGTCGGCCACGGGCAGCGCCGTCGGGTTCAGCGTGGGCCGGTCATTCTGGGTAAGGACTTCTCCTTGCATCACGCCGCCTCCCGCTCAGGTAAGGACTGATCGCTAGTGTCATAGGTATGACATTGACCGGCTGTCCGCAGCCAATTCCGGCAAGCAGGCAAAGCGCGTGCCTGACGCGCGACGGTGGGGCGCGTTGCATGCAAAAAGAATCTTTCGAATCCGGCCGGAATTGCGGAGAGATTCGCTTGATTCCGTTCGCGACAGTCGCCCTCATGTGGCTGTACGCATGGCGCGTACCCGACGCAAACGGAGACGACATGAAGACCTACAAGACGTACACGATCAGCGCCGACGGCCGAATCACCGTCCACGGCATCGAGGCGACCTCGAAGCGCGAGGCGCGGCGGATCGTCGAGGCGGCGCGCCCGCGCGTAACCGTGATGGAGGTATTCGAGATCAACGAGATTGGCGCGATCCTCGGGTAGCGCCGCAGACGAATGGAGCAGACGATCATGACCATCAAATGCAAAGCGATAGAGTTCAAGACCTACGAAGAGGCCGAGACCTACGCCGGCCAGCAGGGCGGTGCGGCGCTGAGCATGCCCGGCGGCCGCTACCTGGCGATCAGCGCCCGCGATTGCGAACGCATCGACCGGGCCGGCGGGCCGGAAACGGCGCGCTTCATCGGCCGCCGGCAGCGCGGCGGGATTCGCACTATTGCGGTCGGCCGCTGATCGGCGACTGGAGGAATGACCATGACCATCGAGTTCAAAGGCATCGAGTTCGAGACGGCCCACGAGGCCATTCAATGGACCGACGCCGACGGGCGCGGCAAGGCGATTTTCGTTGACGGCATGAATCTGGTCGTCGAGGAGTCCGAGGCCGAGCGGCTCGCCGCCGCCGGCGTCGAATTCGCGTACCTGCATGACCACGAGATGCCGGATGGCGCGCATCGCATCATCACCGTGCCCATCAACTGACCCGCGGAAACAACGCCGCGTCGCGTGGGCGCGGCAGAACAAGGCACTTGTGAAGAGGAGAACCACATGAAAAAAGATCAGGTCCAGATAGGCGGGACGTATGTCGCCAAAGTGAGCGGCCAGATCGCGCAGGTGCGCATCGATGCGGAGAGCCGCTTCGGCGGTTGGGACGCGACAAACGTCGTCACCCATCGCCGTGTCCGTATCAAGAGCGCCAGACGCCTGCGCATGCTTTGGCATGCTGCGCCGGCGGCCCCGGCGGTCGTTCCCGACGACCTGCCGCCGCAGGACATCGACGAGCGCATCGCCGCCGCGCCGCCGACCGTCGTGCCTTACGAAGAGCGGCGGGCACGCGCCGAGCGGGCTTCGGAAGCGCCGGAGGCCGCCGAAGTCGGGGTGGACGAACCGGCCAACGCGGAGGAGGCCGAGGTCGGCGCCGCCGACGAAGCAGTCGTCTACGACCCCGCCCGTTGCGCGACGCCGCGTTGCCGGGGCACGCCGGTATTGACCTACCTCGATCGACCACTGTGCCAGGCATGCTGGGACCAGCACTGCGAAGAGGAAGAGCCCAGCGAAGTCAGTGAAGCGCCGGGCGACGCGTGTCGCCCGAGTGAGGAATCCGAACCCCTTGAACAGGAGAATGAGATGTCCAAGAAGAAGTCCACGAAGAAGCCGTCCACCAAGAAGCGGACCAAGGCCCAGCCCCTCGCGGCGAAAGCCAAGGGACAGAAGAAGGCCGCTGTGCCGAAGGCCAAGGCGACGACCGAGCCGAAGCCGAAGCGCGTCAGCGCGTTGGACGCCGCCGCGACTGTGCTCAAGAAGGCGTCGAAGCCCATGCGGGCCCAGGAATTGATCACGGCGATGGCCACGCAGGGGCTGTGGAAGAGTCCCGGCGGCAAGACGCCGCATGCGACTTTGTACGCCGCCATGCTGCGAGAGATCAACGAGAAGAAGGGCCAGGCCCGCTTCAAGAAGATCGATCGCGGCCAGTTCGCGTTCAACGGCTAGCGGCCGTCGCCACGGCGGAATCCCCGGCGGGCCGCCGAAAGAAAGGATCAATAAATGACCAAAGACAAAAGACGCGACCTCGAACACGGCGAACTGACGCGGATCATCATCGGCACCGTCGTGGCCAGCGGGGACCATGGGGGCATCAATGCCCGCAAGCTGACTGAGAAGCTCAACAGTTGGGGCTACCGCGTGACCCTTCAGCAGATGGCGACGCGGCTGGCCGAGCTGGCGGCCGAGGGTCGCATCGATCGGATCGAACGCGGCCGCTACGAGGGCGTTTGACCGACCGTACTCGGCTGACATCACTTCACCTCTTCCAACGCCTCGGCCACGACCGGGGCGTTGCTCCGGCCTGAAACCCGCTCCGCCTTCCGACCCGCAAACTTCTCGAAACGTGCCACGACGATGTCACAATACAGCGGGTCGAGTTCCATCAAGAATGCGCGGCGGCCGGTCTGCTCGGCCGCGATCAGCGTCGAACCGCTGCCGCCGAAAAGATCGATGACATTCTCGCCGGCCCGGGATGAGTACTGCATCGCCCGCACCGCCAGCTCGACGGGTTTCTCGGTCAGGTGGATCATCGATTGCGGGTTGACCTTCTTGACGTGCCAGAGGTCCGTGGCGTTGTTCGGCCCGAGGAAGACGTGCGCCGCGCCCTCGCGCCAGCCATAGAAGCACCACTCATGCGCGCCCATGTAGTCCTTGCGGGTCAGGACCGGGTGCTGCTTGTCCCAGATGATCGACTGCGAGAAGTAGAGCCCGGCGGCCTTCAGTACCGGCGGGTAGTTGCCGCAATTCGCGTAGCCGCCCCAGATGTAGAACCCGCGCCCGGGCGCGAGCACGCGGGCGATGTTGCCGAACCATGCGTGCAGCAGCTTGTCGAACGCATCGTCGGTGACGAAGTCGTTCGCCAGCGGCCGGTCCTTGGGTCGCAACTTCGCGTGCGTGGGATTGGCGACCCCTGGGCGGCGGGCGAGGTCGAACCCTTGGTGATGCGTGGACCCTTTAAACGACGACAGCCCCGCCGCGATGGCGTTGTTGCTTCGCGGCTCGACCTTGACGTTGTACGGCGGGTCGGTGTTGACGAGATGAATCGGCAGGAGTTTGGGCTTCACATCCGAGCCAGCCGGCAACTCGCGAACCTTCGCAGGGTCGACGGCAATCAGGAGGTCCACGTCCTCCGCCGACGAGCTGTCGCCGCACAGCAACCGGTGGTCACCCATGAGCCACAGGTCGCCCGGTTGCGTGATCGCCTCGTCCGGCGGCTCAGGCACGTCGTCGGGGTCGGTCAACCCCTGCGTCACGCCGGGGTCGAGCAACTTCGCCAGTTCATCGCTGTCGAATCCCAGCAGCGACCAATCGATGCCGGCGTCCTTCAATTCGGCCAACTCGATCGGCAGCAGCTCGAGGTTCCACTCCGCCAACTCGGCGGTCTTATTGTCGGCGATGCGGTAGGCCCGAATCTGCTCCGGCGTCAGGTCCGTGGCGACATGCACCGGCACCTCGGTCAGTTCCAGCTTCTGCGCCGCGCGGTAGCGCGTGTGCCCGCAGACGATGACGCCGTCAGCATCGACCACGATCGGCTGGCGGAACCCGAAGCGCCGAATCGACTCCGCGACGGCATCCACAGCCGCGTCATTGATGCGCGGGTTCTTCTCGTACGGTTTGATCTCGGCCAACGCCCGCAATTCAATCTTCATCGCAAGACCTCCATGTCATCGCTCTACTCGTTGGTCGCCGCGGCGACCGGTTCGCCCCAAACGCGCCCCGTTGGCCCACGTCGCAACGGGGCCGCCGAGGCCGTAAATCGCCTCGCCCATCCACGCCGCGTCGTCGTTGCACTAACGTGGGCCGCTCGCCTAGTCGAGTCGCTGAGGCGACCCGGGGCCGACGGTTCGCCGACGTTGCGATTCCGGTACGCCCCGGCCGCGTCCGTTCGCCCACGGCCCAACGTGGCGCGTCTTGTGGCCCACCCAAGGACGGCGCGATGGTGCCCCGCCTGCATGGCGCCTCGGAATGGATGAACTCAATCGGTTTCACGTTTCCTCCTGATCCGTATCGTTGTCCTTCGTCCCCGGCCGCCTAAGGCTGGGAATCAGGTCATCCCAATTCAGCGCGGGACTCTCGTCGTCGCTCGATGGCTTCGGTCCGGGTTCCTCGCGCGGAACTTCACGCCGATCCGTCGCCCGGCTGCGCTTGGGTTGCGAAAGGCGCTGCAGCCGCCAGCGGCCGGCGACCTGAAGGTGCAGCACGTTTTGAGGCGAAGTCCGCATCCGCTGGGCAATGTCCACCAGCACCAGACCCTGGGCCTGCCAGGCCAGCGCTGCCCGCTGTCGGATGGTCAGGCGGCCGGCCAAGGGATGGCGAAGGGCTTGTCGCGCGTTGGCGACACGGTCGGCCGTGGCCCGCCGCCGTGAATCGGGCCGTTCATGATCGGCCCTGCACCACAGCGCCCGGGTGCAGCCGACCTGCGACAGCAGGACCGCGATCCGCTGCCGGCTGAGGCCGTGTTCACGTCCAATCCGCGTCAGGCTCCATCCTTCCCATCAGCGGGCGCAAACAGCCGCTTCTCATCGTCCTGGAGGAAGCCCATGTTTTTCTGCCCGAGGGGGGCGAGTCGGCTGCTCATAGAACGATATCGAGGATCGCCAAGGAAGGGCGCAAGTACGGAATCGGGATCTGTGTCGCGACGCAGCGCCCGATCGAAATCGAGAGCACGGTGCTAAGCCAATGCGGAACAATGATCGCGCTGAGATTGACGAACTCTGCCGATCGAGGCAGAGTCGAAGCAGCGATGCCCGACGACCTGGGAGCACTGGCCGGCATGTTGCCGGCACTGCGGACCGGAGAAGGGCTGGTCTTGGGGGAAGCCATGCCCATTCCGTCACGGATTCAGTTCTTCAAGGCACGGAAGCGACCACGAGGCGACGATCCGGAAATGCCCGAAGCATGGAGGAAGCCGAGACCGAATGGCAAGTACTACGAAACCGCCCTTAACAATTGGCGGCATCGAAGAGATGTGACCCAGGAGGAGCACGACGATGGCTGAGATGATCTTTGTCGATTCTTCGAACATCGAGGCGATCGGGTATGACGATGGCGCGCAGGAACTGCATGTTCGGTTCCTCACCGGCGAGACGTATGTGTACAGCGGCGTTCCCCGCGAGGTCTTTGACGCGATGATGAATGCCCCCTCTAAGGGCAGCTTTCTGAACAGGGAAGTGAAAGGCGTGTACGTATACAGCAAACAGTAAATTGTCGGGAAAGTCGGTGCCCTTGTCTTCCGACGGATCGGACGCGAAGGGGAGCTGTTCATATGACCGAGGGAATGCCTGAATCGGGACGCTGGATGGCTGATACTTGGATTTCAAGCCACAGCTGCCGCTGACTGGCCCAATCGACGTTGGCGGCGACGGTACCCAAATACCGCTCCGTGATCGGATCGCGGCCCGCCTCGACGACAGGCAGAAATATCAACTGCTCCTGGATGTCCGGTGCGAGGTGGTTGAGGTTCATGATCTGCGTCATGCGGGGCTGCGAGACGTGGGCGAGGCGAGCCAGTTCGGACATGTCGGCAACTTTGCCTTCGCGGATCAGCCGGTCGAAGTGGATTGCCAGCGCCATGAGGCGTGAAATTCGCGGGATGCGTCCGGGCGGTGCCTGGTCGGTTGGTCACGGCGCGTCGGCGATCAGTTCCCATCGACGAGCAGAAATTCCTTCGATTCGGTGTACACATGCTCAGTCGCGGGCACGGCCATCCTCCTTTCCAACATCGACGGCAACGGCGCTGAGAATCGGCCGGCCCTAACAACGCCAGCACTTGGCGTCCTCATCAAACGGCTTCAACCTCGTTAGGCCGAGGCGGCAGTTTATCATCCAGCTCGTCAGCGATGCCCTCCGCTTCATTCACGGAGCGGATAATCCGTCCCCCCTTTTTAGCAATCAGCTCGACAGCATTCTCCAAGTCCTCCCGCATGGCCTGAAACTCATCCTGCGATTGATCGGTAAACGGCTGCGTCAACTCGTCCGCAAGCAGGAAGTACCGGGTCGGCTTCCCATGAACCGTCGTGCCAATGAATTGAGGTAGCATCTCTCCGATCCGTGGTAATCGCTCGATTTCATAGGATGTCGGCCCGATCTGGTTGGCGACTTCTACTTTGTCCAGCGCGATCGCCTCGCCGTTGTCGACCTGACGATACGCCATCCAAAGACGCCGAGCGCCGACGATGACATGCGCGTGGCGACGCATTCCACGGTGCAGGAAGCGGCGTTCCTCCGCGATTTGCCGAAAGCGCCCCGTGGGCCGTGTCGCAGCACTCGGCGAAACGATCTCGGGTGGGGCAACGAGCCGTTGGTAGAGCGAGTCCAGAACGTCGTCGAAGCTGTCGCTCGGTTCGGTGCCGAGACACAAAGAGCTGCTTAGCAAAACAGGCCCTTCGCAAAGTTCCTCAAGATAGCGCAGAAACTGCGGCGACGCCCTTTCCGGCTGGAAGAGGGGGGCGGCCGCTCCCTGAACCTCGCTCCTAAAGAACTCCTTCCATCGTCGAAACGCCTCGGTGTCGATATCTTTGCGCTTGGCCGCGTGGGGGCTGAAACGAAAGTCGATCCTTCCCAAACCCTGCAAGATCAGCCCGACGTTGACCGGTTCCATGCGCTCACGATCCGGAACATACCGAACCAGCACGTACCGAAACTCATTCATCGTGCACCGCCTTTCCGCCTTGGTAGGCCGGAAAAGTACTTCTTCCCACGGAGTATATGATCGAACAGATAGATGCGGCGGGCCAAGAGAAATTCGGCCAAACGCTCTCGCTCGAACACATCCGGCTGCGACAATTGGGGCGGGATGCGATTCACCGCCGCTCGGATGAGAAAGTCCGGCAGCGCCTTGATTCGCTCGCACCACTGCTTGACCAAACTCCAATCCGTCAGAAACTCGCGATAATGGCTGCCCTTGTGGTCCATGTCGAACAGCGCCGCCAAGTTCTTCGCAACCGCCTCCAACCTAGGCACTCCCGCCTGAATGCGTGCCGCAGGCCGAGGCCGGTAGTAGCAGGCATTGCCGTGATCGTACAGCAGAAGCCGTCGATGCTCATCCAGGAGCAGGTTTCGACGCTGAGGTCCGAATGCCCGGTCGTTGTTCGCAACGAACAGATCAAACACAATCGCACCGTGCACTTCCTCAGCGTGCTGCTCGAGGTAATCTTTCAGGGCCAGCGCCGTCGCGGGCGGGCCGGCGTGCATGTTCGGGTCACGGTCGATCATTTGAACGAGCGCGACCGTCGTCCCGCCGGTCGTGAAGGTAAGCACCGTCGGCAGGTTCAACCCCAGCGCGAGGCCGATCTGCGTAGCCACGACTTCGTTGGCCACCGTGTACGGGAACTCGGGAGCGTTTCGTTTGCCCAAGAACTGGACGTTGTAAAACGACTTTTCCCCCGACGCTCCGCCGATGGGGTCGCTCGGCAATTCCCTGATCTCTTTGATGTACGCCATCTTGTCGCGCGCCTCGCACTGCCTTTTTGATCTCCGATCGCTTGCCCCGGCCTTACCTCACGCCTTCGTGACAAACGCACCGGGCCAGCCGCCGTGGGCGTCGATGACTTCGTCGATTTCCTTCATGAGGCGGATCGTTTCGTTCAGGGCGACGACGATCTTCTGGTAGTGGGCGATGTCGTCCTTGCTCAGCGTGCGGCCCTTGCGGTCCTTGAGCCACTTGTGGCAGACCTGGTAGCCGCCAAAAGAAGTCCCGCGTCGGTTCGGCTCGTCGTAAAGTCGAATCTCCGTTGATTGTTTTTGGCCAGACTGAGACCTGATAAATTCTATTCCACAAAATCCACAACGCTCATGCCAATGAATTCCAAATCTTCATCCCAATCCCAGAGGTTTCCCGATTTTTCCAGATATTCCTTGGCAACTTGAAAAAACGGCAATGAATCGGGAGGAACCTGTTCATGTGTCGATTCACTGGCTTGGAGGCGTACCGCGGCGCTGGCGGCGGCTTCGTCAACGCTCCCGTCCACTCGCACAAAGACCGGCTGGAAATCAAACAAACACTCGTCACCGTCCTCACGCGTGATGCGCCGGCGAACCACGAATGCAAACAAATATCCCTTGACGCCGGCTAGCTCCTGGTGACTGATCCGCCTGATCGCGGTCAGCCCGCCAAAGTCATACGAGCCCACATAGCTCAGCATCGAATCGACAAACCGGTGCCCCAGCGCCAGAAACTCCGCGTCGGTTCTGCGAATAGCGAGTTCGCGGTCAAACGTCGCCGTCCGATACCGCTCCGGCAAGCCAAAGCCCGTGAGCACGTCGGGCGTTAAAAATTCGACGAATTCGTCACGCCGCGACATCTGCTTGCGATGTTTCGCCATGAATCGTTCCGTGAAGTGCTGCAAGTCCGCCAGCGTGAGATCGGTCTTGAGCTCCCGGCGATAGTGGTCGAACGAATAGCTGGAAACGTCGCGGAACAGACTCTGCGTCGCGATTTCGTATGCCCGCCGTGACCGAGCCACCGCCTCGTCGATCTCCTCCTTTGTCTGCCGGTTCAGATTCCCTTCCACCATCGCCCGCTGATAGATCTTCGCCGGGTCGATCTCGCTCTCAAGCTGCCCATTCAGCGTGCCCATGATGTCTTCGGGGTCTTCACCGGTTACTTGTGCAATTGTCGCGGCGGCACGCCTGATGCGGTTCTCAAAGTAAAGCTGAACGGTGTCTTCGATCGTCCCTCGGTTGAAAAAATTGTACACCTGCACGACCAGCTTCTGCCCAAAGCGGTACACGCGGCCCACGCGCTGCTCGACGCGCATCGGGTTCCAAGGCAGGTCGTAGTTCACGCAGATGTGCGAGAACTGGAGGTTGATCCCCTCGCCGCCCGCCTCGGTCGAGACGAGAAAACGAACTTTCGGATGGTCCCGGAACAGACGCTGGCTCGTGCGTTTCGTCGTCGGGGCAAGAAGCGCGCCATCCGCGCCGAACGGCTGCCATATTGCGTCGATATCCTGCCCTGATTCCTCGCGTCGATCCAGCTTTATTCCGCCGTGGATCACGACCACGCAGCCCTTGCCGTGCCTTTTCTCCAGTTCGCGCACAATGAACTGCTGCGTCTCGCGATATTCGGTGAAGATCAGTACCTTTTCCTCGATTCCCCGCCGCGCTTCGCTCTCGATGCGCTCGATGAGGTTGAGCAGCTCATCCATCTTCTTGTCGCGCTTTACGCGCAGTGCAAGAAGCTCCTCAAGCGTCTGTGCCTCGCTTTCCAGAATCTGCTCCTCGGTGACGAGCGCCGCACGCTCCTCTTCCAGTTCGCCCTCGAATCGGTCGTCCCGGAGAAGCTCCTCGTCCGCCTCGGTGGGTTCCGGCATGGCTTCGATTTCGCCCCGCAGGCGCTGGAGCCGCTTCGACAACGCCGAGCGGATGGCCGCGGTGGAGCTCGCGTTGAGCTTTTGGAACGTGGTGAGCAGAAACCCCGCCGCCCGGCGCTGCATCGGCTCGTTGACTCGCTCCAGCATCTGGTAGCCGTCGCGAATGTACTCGGCCACCTCATTGTAAAACCGCTCCTCGTCGGCGTACATCTTGAACGGCATGCGGTGTGTCTGGCGGCCGTTGAAGACCTTTCGTCCTTCCGCGTCGGTCACGTCTTGCTTGGGCGTGCGGATGATAAAATCAGTGAAGGGTCGGCCTTCATTGGAGGTGCCTGCGAACAGATCTTTTTCCTCCAGCGCCGAGAAGTCGATGTACTCGTCCAGCAAGTACAACAGGTTCTTGAACCGGCTGTGGTTGTCCTCGCCCTGGTGCGGGGTGGCCGTCAGGAGGAGGAGGGCGTCGCAGTATTCGCGGCCGCGGATTTCTTCGGCCAGCTTGTAGTTTTGCGTCTTCTCCACCTTCTTCGACCCGTAGTCCATCGCGCTGAGCCGGTGGGCCTCGTCGAAGATGATCAGGTCCCACTTGCGGTTCTCCAGCAGCGTCCTCTTGTGCTCCTTCCGCTTCAACATATTCAGCGAAGCGATGGCCCGCGCCTTCAGATTCCAGATCATCGGGTTCACCGCCCAGAAGTCGCGCCCGAATATCTCAAAGTCCGTGTCGAACTTGTCCTTCATCTCCTCCTGCCACTGCGTGGTCAGGCCGGCGGGGACGATGATCAGCGTGCGCTTGGCCTGGCCGCGCTGCTCCAGGGCCTGCCAGATCATCCCCGCCTCGATCGTCTTGCCCAGCCCGACCTCATCCGCCAGCAGGAACCGCCGCTTCTCTGCTGAGACGACGCGATGGGCGGCGAAGATCTGGTGCGGCAGGATCGCGGTGCGGGCGTTGGAAAGCTGCCCGCCCTTGTTGCCGGTGAGGAACCGCGCCGCCAGCATCTTCAGCTCGAACCGCCACGCCTCGTCCCACTGCCCGCGCTGTGCGCGATCCAGCGGCGAATCCACCACCTCCAACTGCTCGACGGCCAGAATCTTGTTTTCCGACCGATACGGCGGCGGCATGAACACGGACGGGTTGAACTCGACCTTCGCCTGGCCGTTGCGGAGCTTCTGGACGCGACCGGTGCCGTAGGACTTGTACAGGTCGTTGCTCGAGCGCACCTGCGCCCCATCGGCGAGAAGCTGAGGGGTGGCGTCAGTCGCCAAGGGATTGTTTCCTGAAACGTCCACAGTACTTCCTATCTCACGCGGTGCGACACGGGCACGATACAATCAACTTTAACTCCATACTCGTTGGACGAGCGCCTCGATCTCCGCCTCGGATTCGGATAGGTCGCCATCTGCTGCTGCGTCCTTGTGGCACTTTTCGGACAACCTCGCAAGCCCAGCATGGACAGTATCTATCCTATCAAATTTAGGCAGCTTCACGCGCTGAAGAATGGCTGCCGAACCGAACCCCCGACCCGCAGACGAGAAGGACGAAACGAATTCTTGGAAGGGGCCAGAGTTGACGAGCGCGCAGAAATAATGCGCCTCATCGCTCTTTTCGAAGGGCACGATGGTTGCTGTGTCCGTTGGAATGAGTTGCTTGGTACCAAGCTCGGTATCAATCTCAGAAATCACGCATGCGCGGATGGTCCCCGTCATTCGTGACCAACAGACCCGATAGGGCGCGAATGTATATGGCCCAATGTTGAAAGTGGAGTAGAAGGGCGCAGTGGCGACCTCGTAGACAAAGCTGCTTCCGTTCGCTGAGACTCGGCGTACATACTCTTTACCCGGCTTGCTCCGCAGCGGAACCGAGGACTCGACTTTACGCGCGAAGAACTTCCAGTAATTGGCGCGGTTCAGCAACACGTCGCGAAATTGGAGGAAAAACTCGTAGGTCCTTGGAAACTCCCTCTTCAAAGTTGATTCAAGCACGAGGTCTTCTCGTTTCGTGCTTCTGTTGAAGAGAAAGACCCAAAGCTTCTGGTCAAACTTCCATCGCCCTATGTCGCGCCCGCGCAACGCGGGAAAGAGATAATCGGGCTCGACGGCTGTCGGGGGAACTTTATCGATGTTTGTCTTGCCGAGTTCCGGGAGATTGCTAACCAGCGGTGCATTTTTCCGCCCACCCGGCAAAAGTTCGATCCAGTAGACGCCATAAGGCTCGACGCGTGCGCCAATACGCGCCTTGTACGCGGATTCGCCTGCCAGTTTCTTCATGCCAGATTCGGCTGAAGACTTCAACGTCTGCCACGGCGACCCCGGCTCATCAATCGGCCGCGCGATCTCCTTCGACTGGGTGAGAAAAGTTCCGGCATCTTCGACGGACATCTCCGTCTCCGCGACATCGGCACTAGCCCGCTTACTCCAGACATAGTAGGGAACCGGATACTCCGGAGCCTTTCCCTTCTCGACGAACAGGCAACTTGTCTTGTTCGCCGCGTGGAAGGGTTTCAGTCGCGAGAGGTCGTCAACTCGGTAGGGGCGAAGTTTCAATTTTCCGTCGAGCGCAACAAAGCGCCGGAATCCTTCGCCGGCAGTTTTGCTCTTAAAGACTTCTTTAGTGATCACGAACCCAAGCCGTCCGCTGGAATCATCAAGATAGGCATCCGCACTGACGTAAGTGAACAACATCGACAAGTCGAGTTCCGCGGTTCCCATTCGCGATTCGATTCCGGTCTTGGTGAAGAGTCCGTAATTGCGCCAAAGACTCTGGGTCTCCGCGCGGTACTCATTCGGCAAGAATCCCCAACGTACCCACGGGGGATTACCCGCCACATAATCGACCTTTCCGGTGAATAGCGGCGCGAATGCGTTCTTGATAATCCGTGCCCACACGCCATTTTTGTTTGCTTTGTCGAGCGCCACAAGTTCCTCGTACAAGTCTACGTGCAGTGTCTCGGCGTTTACTGGCAAACCTTCATCCTGGCAACGCTGGATAAACTCCTTAGGGGCGTATGCGTTGCGAACACAGAATTCCAACTGTTCGGCGTACCTCGCTACGATATTTGCGTCGGTCGCAATCTCGACGGGGATTAGGAACTTTGCCGCCGACGTCTTCAGTTCTTTGACGGTCGTCGTCGACCCGGCGAACAATCCGCCGTAGGTCGATGGTGTCAAAATGGAGTCGCACAAATAAACCGGAATCTCGACCTTATCGACAGGCGAAACCAAATCGCGTATCGCGATCAGATAGTTCGTTCGCGCGGCCATGACCGCCAAGGGGTTGAGGTCGAAGCCGACGACGTTGGCGAGGATTTTCCTGCACAGCTCGCCTTCGTCGTAGCGCAGCTTCTCGCGGTTTTTCTCGTACCAGGAGCGGATGCGGGTGATGGCCATCACCAGGAACGTGCCCGAGCCGCAGGCGGGGTCGAGCAGGCGCTTGTCCGGGTCGCCGGCGTAGCCGAGCTCGTTGAGCACGTGCTCGGCGAGCCAGTCGGGCGTGTAGTATTCGCCCAGGTCGTGGCGCACGCTCTTGGGGAAAAGCTGCTGGTACAGCTTTTTGAGCATGTCGCGGCTCTCGGCGGGCTCTTCGGCGAGCGTGCCGGGGTTGTAGGCGTCCAGCTTGGCCGCCATCTTGCGCACAACATCTTCGATCTGCTGTGACCAGGCGGGAAGATACCAGGCGAAAAGATCGCCTTCAAGAAAGTTGGTGATCCCCAGGTGCCGGAAGATGCCGCCGGCTTCGAGCTCGGCGAGTTCGCTCTTGAGCTTGGCGGCGCTGGGCGCGGCGAGCATCTTGCCGATCAGCGACGGCAGCTTGTGAAAGTGCCCGATGATCTCCCCGGCCAGCAGCTTCATGAACAGCGCGTAGTACGTGTGGACGGAGAAGAGCAGTTCGGCGGGCTTTACGCCCTTGGCGGGCACGCCATAGAACTCGGCCAGCTTTTTGATTTTGTCGGACGGGTTGTCCACGTCGTAGCCGCAGACTTCGCCGAAGAGAATCTTCCATTGGCTAAAGAAGGTCTGGGCCTTAGGGTTGTCCGTCGCGCGGATCGCGTCGTAGAGCACCTTGATCCCGGCCGCAGCGACGGAGCCCGCGGCGCTGCCGAAGTCACCGGCGAGGTAGTCCGGCTCGAAGCGTCGGCCGCTTTCGCCGAGGTTGAACAGAGCCCAGAGAAACCGCGATGCGGAGTGCTTGTTGACCTCGACCGGGTCTTGGACCTGCCACTTGTCGTTGTAGTAGCGGACGAAGACGAAGTGCTTGCCGTCGCACCCGACGCCGAACAGCGTGTTCCACTGCTTTTCGCTTCGCAGGTCGCGGAAACGCTCCTTGATCTGCTTGACGACCTTTTTTGTGCCTGGGGAATTCGCGCTCGGACCGATACGAGCGGCGGGGCTGGAAGGGTTTTTGTATTCGATGATGACGCAGTTGTAGACGGAGTCCACGCGGCCGCTGGCGACGGTGAACTCGTGCTTGCCCTGGAGCTTGACGCCGGCGTCCTTCTGGACGAACGCGAGCTGCTTTTCGACCTCTATGCGGATTTCCTCCTCCTTGTCCGCTATGTCTGCCGCCGCGCGGACCTGATCCGCGAATTCTTCGGCCTTCTTCGCGATCATTTCGTCCAGTGATTCGGGCTTCTTGGGCATCTCCGCTGATCTCACTTGCTTCAAGTCGCGCGCTGTCCGAATACTCCTCGGGCTCGGAAATGTCCGGTTGCGCTGTCGATGGAATTAGAAAGCTGGCGCTCGTCGTGGGGATAGCGCAAGTCCTTCCAGTCATCGTCACTGTTATCGACGATGAAGAGTTCGCTGCCGGTTGTGCTGGTGCGATTGGGCATGGGGTCTTCCGAGCATGATACAGATCATACCCCGACGGCATCGACAGACGGCCCGAATCCGGCCCCGCCCGAGAGAGGCCGGTCAATGGGACAAATCATACTGAATCTGAGCAATTGGGAAAAGCGGGCCTGAGACGGTGTGAATTGACCGCTTCAGCAACGGCAAGAAACCCAGATTGATCGCTGTCTTTTCCAATCGACTGCTGCCGCCATCGGCCTCAGCATCCTCTCGTGTACCCGCTCCCGCCCATTCGCCAAGCGCGGCAGGAACAGCAGTTCTTCCTGGATATCCGGCGCAAGATGGTTTAGGTTCATGATCTGCGTCATGCGCGGCTGGGTGACGTGGGCCAAGCGGGCAAGTTCGGATTGGTCCGAGGCCTTGCCTTCGCGGATCATGCGGTCTAAGCGGATGGCCAGCGCCATAAGCCGGGAAATCCGGGGGATACGCCCGGGCTCGGCTTGGTCGGTCGGCCTCGGCGCGTCGGCGATGGTCTTGCGGCCGTGGTCGCGGCGGACGAAGTGGACCTTGCGCTTGACCGCGATCACGCTGCCTCCTCCTCGGCACTCGCGGTTGGTCCAATTCCGGCCTCAGTCGCCAGGGCCTTGATACCCGATGGGTGGAATGACACGGCGATACTGCTTTCCTGGGCATCGAATTCCACCCGGCTGACCAGGAGTTTGATCACGCGGGCCTGTTCGCGGGGGCTCAGCATCCGCCAGAGGTTGTCGAAGTCGGCCAGCGCCGCCATGACGTCGTGCTCGTCTACAAGGCCACTCCGGTGTTCGGCGAGCTGCCGATCGATTTCGACCAGACGGTGCTCGGTCTGACCGATCTGGTCGGTTAGTTCAGCAATTCGGGTCGCCGTGGTACTGGACGCCGCGCCCGTTGCAATTCTCCGAAGGTCGGCATGGCACCTGAAGATCCCGCGCTCGATGATCCGCCGTTCGCCCGTCAGGCGCTCGATGGCCGACTCAGACTGGGCGCGGGCCTGACGCAGCGTCTCGCCCAAGAGGTCGGGGTCCTGCCCGATGCACCGAATCTGGTCGACGACTGCCTTCTCGATCTCCACCGCCGGTAGAGACGGTGTCGGGCACTTGCGCCGGCCGCTTTTGATGACGTTGGCGCAGGTGTAGTACCGATAGCGGCGGTTGCCCCGGCTGGTGAAGGTATGGCCCATTGTCCGCCCGCATGCCTTGCAGTGCAGCAGGCCACGAAGAAGCGCGCCGTGGCGGTTGCGCATCTCGGTATTTCCCACCCGGCCGTTCTGCTGGAGTTGTCGCTGGACCCGTCCAAACAGGTCCTCGGGGATGATCGGTTCGTGCTCGCCGGCGTACACTTCGTCCTTGTGTGTAACCTTGCCCGCGTAGAGGACGTTGGTCAGCAGGTTGTGAACGCGGCACTTGTCGAATGGGAGGCCGCCGCGTTTGCGCCCGTCCCGCGTTGTCCATGCTTTGTTGCACCAGCCGCGGCGCTCGAGTTCGGCGGCCACCGCCAGGAGCGTTCCCAGCTCAAGGTAGAGGCCGAAGATTTGCCGCACGCGCGAGGCCTCGGCCGGGTTGACCACGAGCTTGGGGCTGCCATTGGAGCGGTCCACGTCGTAGCCCAGGATCGGCGTGCCGCCTGTCCATTTTCCGCGTTGGCGCGACGCCGCGATCTTGTCGCGGATACGCTCGCCGATGATCTCGCGCTCGAATTGAGCGAAGGATAGCAGGATGTTCAGCGTCAGTCGCCCCATCGAGTGGGTGGTATTGAAATGCTGGGTGACGGAGACGAACGAGACCATTTGGCGGTCGAACGTCTCCATGATTTTGGCGAAATCCATAAGCGAGCGACTGAGCCGGTCTACCTTGTAGACGATGACGCAATCGATCTTGCCCGCGTCGATGTCGGCCAGGAGGCGTCGCAGTCCCGGGCGCTCCAAATTGCCGCCGGTGTAGCCGCCATCGTCGTAGCGCTCGGGGAGGACAACCCAGCCCTCGGCCTTCTGGCTGGCGATGTACGCCTCGGCCGCCTCGCGCTGCGCATCCAGCGAGTTGAACTCCTGCTGGAGGCCCTCCTCGCTGCTCTTGCGCGTGTAGATGGCGCAGCGAATGGTCGGCGCCTTTGGCGTGCGAACGGCCATCGTCCGGCGGCGGCCTCCGGGCTCCTTGATTGTTGTCGCGCCGCTCACGCCTTGCCCTCCAAGCCGAAGAACCGGAAGCCGTTCATGTGCGAGCCGGTGATCGCCTTGGCGACGGCGGTCAGCGATCGGTAACGCTCGCCGAGGTACTCAAACCCGTCACCCAGGACGGTCACGGCGATGGTCCGGCCTTTGTATTTGCGGGTGATCTGCGCGCCGGGCGTCGGCAGGCGAGGATCGGCGGCGACGGCCATTCGGACGACGGTCGGTTTGGCGGAGCGCGACGCGGCGTTCCCATTGGCCTCCCGTGGCGGCGTCACGCGAACGTCGGCGTCGTCGGCCAGATCCTCGGCGCGGCGTAGCGCCCGCTCGGAAAGGCCGCCCTCGGCGTTGGCCTGGAGCCGCCACGCGATGCGGCGGATCAGATACTGGCGATGCCGGCTGCGGACCGGCTCGCCGAAGACCTCGACGTAGCGGTCCTGGAGCTGGCCGACCGTCTTCTGCTCCAGGGCCGCGACCTCTTTGGCAATATTGAGCGTTTTCATGCGTCGTCTCCGTCATCCCGCGGCCGTAACCCGCGGGTATCCAGAGACACACTGAGGCCCGTCTTGGCGGGAACCTCAAGGCCGATTCCGGGGGAATTTCCGGGGCCTGGGGAATGCGCAAACACTCCGATTTTGGCCTGTTTTCGCCAACGAACCACGCCCCGCGCGAGGATGGTTGCAACTTCGCGGAGGCGGTCGGCAGGTGTCAGATCCGGCTGTGAATTGGACCTTGGCATCGGCAGACTCCTGTCCAGCGCTCACGGCGGTCGCCATGACCGCCGGGCCGCCGGTCGTCTGCCTGTTACTTATGCCGTTTGCATACGAGGAGTCCGGCGAAAGCCTGCGCTAGTGACAAACCATGCAATGAAAGTTCGAATCCAGTCGCCCCGAATCTAGCGCAAGTTTTTTATCCAAAGGCAGTTATGAACTAGGCGGTGGCTGGATTCGAGCTCTTGGTGTAATGGCCGGTTCGTTATTGGCGTAGAATTACGGCTGCATGGGCTCGCCTTTTCTTACGACATCGTGGTCGCTGATTTCGCAGACGCGGGAGCCGGGAGAGACTGCACGGGTGGCGACGGCGGCGCTTTGTCAGCAATACTGGCATCCACTTTATGTGTACATACGCCGGGCTGGGCAATCGGCGCACGCCGCCGAAGACACGGTTCAGGATTTCTTTATCCACGTCGTTGAAGATGATGTCTTCGCCCGTGCCGACGCCGAGCGGGGTCGGTTTCGAACATTTCTTCTGGCCGCGCTGCGACAGTTTCTCGCTCGGCAGCATCGCGATCAGACTCGTCAGAAGCGCGCCCCCGGGTCGAAGTTGCTCTCGCTCGACGTGGAACACGCCGAGAAGGTATTGGCCGATTCCGCGGACGCCTCGCCTGATCGCGCGTTTGATCGCGCCTGGGCGCTAACGCAACTCGACCTCACTTGGCGGCGACTTGAGGAGGAACATCGCGATGACGGGAAAGCCGATCTGGTCCGCCTGCTTCGCCCGGTCATCTCCGGCACGGTCGCGACGCCGATTCGTGAAATCGCCGCTCAGTTGTCCATGAGCGAGGGCGCGGTGAATGTTGCCGCCCATCGGTTGCGACGGCGATTCGGCGAGGCCCTTCGCAAGCAGGTCGCGCAAACGCTGGTGTCACAGGAAGAAGTGGACGACGAGATTGGCCGGCTCCGCGCGGTCCTGGCTGCGACCTAGCGCGTCCCCGACAGAGGCCACATGCTCATTGTTGACGAGGGTCACCTGAGTTTTCTTGAAAGGATGCCACCGCAGCGGTCTTATCTCCATCGGGAGGACCGCGCGCGATGAGTTCGAAGACTCAGTCCCAGTGCACCTGCCTGATCTGTGGAGCAATTCTCCCCGGCGGAAGCAGCGGGTGTCCAAACTGCCTGTTCCGATTGGCGGTCGACGTGGGTACGGTCGAGCGCGCGTGCGCGCCGGTGTTCACCACGCCTGATCAGGACCGGCTTGCCGCGCTGATGCCCGACTTTGAATTTCAGGAACTGATCGGCCGCGGCGGCATGGGGGCGGTTTATCGCGTGCGACAGACGCAGCTGGGCCGACTGGCGGCGCTAAAGGTGCTGCCTCCGGAGCGTGCGGCGGACCCTGCGTTTGTAGAGCGATTCTTCCGCGAGGCGCAGGCCCTCGCCCAACTCAGTCACACGAACATCGTCAACGTTTATGACATGGGGCAGCGCGGGCCGTATCTCTACATCCTGATGGAGTACGTGAACGGACACGACCTGCGTGATCGCATACGCGACAAGACCCTGGATCCGGCCGTCGCCCTGCGGATCGTGACGGACCTGTGCGCCGCCGTCCAATATGCACATGAGCAGGGGATCGTTCACCGCGACATCAAGCCGGAAAATGTGCTCATCACGGCACAGAACCAGGTCAAGTTGCTCGATTTCGGGATTGTCAAGCTGGCCTGCGACAGCGAGCTCAACCGGTTCACGCTTACCGAGATCAATCTGCGGATGGGCACACCTAGTTACATGGCGCCGGAGCAAGCATGCGGCTCGGCGACGCTCGATCACCGTGTTGACATCTACGCGCTGGGCGTGTTGCTGTATGAACTGTTGACGGGCGAACTGCCCGTACTGGACTACACGCCGCCGTCGAAGCGCGTCCCTGTTGATTCGCGCATAGATCGCGTTGTTCATCACGCGATACGCGAGTCCCCCGCCGAGCGGTTTCAAAGCGCCGCGGACTTTCGCAGGGAAGTCGAGCACATTGTGAAGACACCGCGGCGGAAGTTCATGTTGGGCGTCGCGGCGGCGCTGTTTATCGCGATGTGCGCAATCGGTGCGTGGTCCTGGCATCGGGTCGCTTCGGCGGACCCGGCGCCGCCGCCGGGGACGCCGATCGACGGCGTGGCGGTCGCCGTCGTGCCGTTCAGCGCCGACAAAGCGCGCGATCATCAGCAACGCTGGGCCGACCACCTGGGCGTTCCGGTGCAGTGGACCAACTCGATCGGCATGGACTTCGTGCTCATTCCGCCGGGAGAGTACACGCGCGGCATTCCGGAAGACCAACTGCCCCATGATTTCACCGGCTCGGTGAGATCCGACATCGAGCCGACGCGGCGCGCCGTCCTGCAAAGCTGCATTCCCGCGCATCGAGTGCGGCTGACGCGCGCGTTCTATCTATGCACGACCGAGGTCACCCAGAGGCAGTACAAACAGATTACGGGGGAGCCCATCGGCTATTTTCGGGCAGGCATGCCGGGCGAACGCCTGCTCGACAATCTAGATACAGCGGACATGCCGGCCGAGAACCTCAGTTGGCGCATGGCGGTGGATTTCTGCAAACGGCTCGGCGAACTCGATGGATTCACTGTACCCAGCTTGCGCTATCGACTACCGACCGACTCCGAATGGGGTTTCGCCATTCGCGCGGGCACGGACACCCCCTTCTGGTACGGCACGGAATTGGATGAGAAAGGGGTGTACGAAGTCTCCTCCGACTGCCCGCCCCACCGCCACCCGATGCCGGTGGGTTCCAGGAAACCCAATCCCTTCGGTCTGTTCGACATGGCCGGCAATGTCTCGGAGTACTGTTCCGACTGGTGGGCACCGGATTACTTTCAACGTTACGCCAATCGCTGCGCACTTGATTCCACCGGGCCTGAGGACGGCATCCCTGGCGGGATGCAGCGAGTGGTGCGCGGCGGGCACTTCGGCATCCGGCCGTTCGGCCATCTGTCCACCGAACGCCGCCGTCACGAGCCGACGCTCTGGATCAACATGATCGGCTTCCGCGTGGCGATCTCTGCGAATGCGCTCAAGTTGAAGCTGCAACAAGACCCGCCGCCCGAGGCGGCGCCGCAGGGCTGATCGACGCGCCAAGCGACCTCGTTTCGATTCTTACTGGCTGCATTTCCGCTGATATTCCCGGACCCATCTCCAACACCGCTCGGCACCATTGCGCAGGCCTCACCGCCCGGATTGCGAGAAAAATTCGTCCACGACTGTAAGGAATCGGACCCGACGGGATTAGGGAAGGTTGAACGGAAACAACACCCATTTCTTTCAACGGGAAGTGATCCCCCCCCGGATGGGCGGAGAAGAGAGGAATCCAAATGATGTCACGACACAAGAAACTGTTCGCCTTCACAGCGTACGTCAGCGCATGGATCGCGTGCGGCGCCGTGCAGGCCCAGCCGCTTGGCACGGCCTTTACCTACCAGGGCCAGCTCAGGAACGGCGGCAGTCCGGCCGACGGGCCGCATGACTTTGAGTTCTCCTTGTGGAGCGATTCGCTCGCCGGGTCGCAGGTCGGCCCGACGCTGCTTTTTGACGGCGTGGGCGGCAATCCGCCGTCGATCACGGTAACGGACGGGTTGTTCTCCGTGGAACTCGACTTCGGCGTCGGCGCGTTCAACGGCGAAGCCCGATGGCTGCAAATCAGCGTGAACGGGACGCCGCTGACGCCGCGGCAGCGCGTTGCGCCTGCGCCGCTGGCCCTGGCTCTGCCCGGACTCTACACGCGGGAAAACACCACCAGCCCCAACGTCATCGGCGGGTTCAGCGCGAACGAGGTCGGCGTCGGAGTGATCGGCGCGACCATCGGCGGCGGCGGGACGGCCGCGAATCTCAACCGCGTGTCTGACGACTATGGGACCGTCGGTGGCGGGCGAGACAACCAGACCGGCGATGGCGCGGGAACCACTGCCGATCGCGCCTACGCAACTGTCGGCGGCGGATTGACCAACATCGCCAGCGCCCTTCGTTCCACCGTCGGCGGCGGCGAAGGCAACCAATCGCTCGGTAGCGGTTCGACGGTCGGCGGCGGCGTCATCAACGTGGCCGGCGCATCCACCTCCACCGTGGCCGGCGGTTTCAACAACCAGGCCAACGGCATCGACTCCGCCATCGGCGGCGGCGGCGCGAACAGGGCAACCGTCACTTACGCCGTCGTCGGTGGCGGCTTCAGCAACACGGCCGGCGGCGTTCGATCCACCATCGGCGGCGGCGGCGACAACACCGCCAACGGCTCTCGATCCACCGTCGGCGGTGGCCAGGACAACCAGGCCAGTAGCGATAACTCCACTGTCGGCGGCGGCCGGAACAATCAGGCTGGCGGCATCGACTCCACCGTCGGTGGTGGCCAGAACAACCAGGCCAGCAGCGATAACTCCACCGTCGGCGGGGGCTTTCTAAACACCGCCAACGGCGTTCGATCCACCGTCGGCGGCGGCGTCGAAAACACGGCCGGCGCATCCACCTCCACCGTGGCTGGCGGTTTCAACAACCAGGCAAGCGGCATCGACTCCACCATCGGCGGCGGCCAGAACAACCAGGCCAGCGTTGCCAGTACGACCGTCGGCGGGGGCGTCCAAAACACCGCCAGCGGCATTCGATCCACCATCGGCGGCGGCCAGAACAACCAGGCCAGCAGCGATAACTCCACCGTCGGCGGCGGCGTCGAAAACACCGCCAGCGGCGGAAACTCCACCGTCGGCGGCGGCAGCGACAACGTGGCCAGCATGTCCTCCTCCACCGTGGCAGGGGGTTTCAACAACCAGGCCAGCGGCTTCGTCTCCACCGTCGGCGGCGGCATCGACAACATAGCCGACGGCTTTGTATCCACCGTCGGCGGGGGCTCCCAAAACACCGCCAGCGGCGGCTTCTCCACCGTCGGCGGGGGCTTCCAAAATACCGCCAACGGCGGAACCGTCCCGGGGGGCGATAACAATGCGGCGGAGGGAGACTACAGCTTCGCCGCAGGACAACGCGCCAAGGCCATTCACGCGGGTGCGTTCGTCTGGGGCGATTCGACCGACTCCGACATTCAATCGTCCACCAATGACCAGTTCACGGTCCGATCCGTGGGCGGCGCGAGGTTCTTCTCGAACGCCAACCTGACCGCCGGCGTGCAACTGGCGGCCGGGGGATCGTCGTGGTCCTCCGTCAGCGATCGCAACATGAAGGAGAACTTCGCCTTGGTCGACGCCCGCGAAGTCCTCGAGCGCATCGCCGCCATGCCGATCCTGACGTGGAACTACAAGGCGCAAGACGCCTCGATCCGTCACATCGGCCCGATGGCGCAGGACTTCTCCGCCGCGTTCAACCTCGGTGAGGACGATCTGCGCATCAACACCATCGACATCGACGGCGTCGCCCTGGTCGCCATCCAGGGGCTGTATGAAGTCGTCAAGGAACAGAACGCCCGGATCGCCGCCCTCCGCATTGAGAATGACGCGCAACTGGTGGAAAAGGACAAGGAAATCGCCGGACTCGTGGAACGACTTGAACGCCTCGAGCGCACGGTGCTGAATAACACCGAGAAGAATGAAGGAGGCGCACAATGACTCCGCGAACCATCATCTCCACCATGGCGACCGTGGCCCTCGCCGTTGCCGTCGCGTCGGCCCAGCCCGCCATCGACTGGTACACCATCGACGCCGGCGGCGATTACAGTACCGGCGGCGCCTTCGAACTCGAGGGCACCATCGGCCAGCCCGACGCCGGGTCGCCCGCGGCACCCATGACCGGTCCCGGCGCGCCGGGATTCGAACTCGTCGGCGGCTTCTGGCCCGTCACGCAGGTCTGCTACTGCCCCGGCGACCTGAATCACGACGGCCGCAGGGACGGATTGGATATACAGCAGATGATTTACTGCGTGCTGGCCGGCGGCGACTGCTCCTGTGCCGACGTGGACGCGGTCAACGGCGTGACGCCCGAGGACGTCGAAGCATTTGTGTCCGAACTGCTCGCGGGCACGCTGTGCCCGTGACACGGCTTGTTCATCCGACGGCCGTTTCGCACAACTGAATTCGAAACAGCCATCGCCGCGATCTAACGGAGCCGCTCCCCGCGTGCGGCTTCGTTTTCAATGCGCATGGTTCAGCCAGTGGGGCGAGAACCACGTTGCACGACGCGCGCAGCATTGAGGACCGAGTTCAGTTCAGCCACCCAAACCCACTTGGTGGGGTCCAAAACGCGGATTCCGGCCAGGAAAAGTTCAACCCCGGCGCGCCCGGGGTCCAGTCGCCCCGAGTCGAACAGCTCAAGCCCATCACGATCAATAGGCGAGCCTCATAACCCGCCGATCGGGCGTTTTCGCAACTGATTTCGAGGACCGTGTAACTCGCTCCGCCGAACCCAACCCCCTCATAACCCGACGGCACGAACTGGCCAGAGACTCAGAGACTTTGGGCGAGATCGGGGCGGCGGTTGGCGGCGATAAGCCAAACGGCAGCCGCGCGAAGCTCCAAGCGAGAGACACCGGCGCGGCAATCGGGTCGTAAACCCTTGCGACGACTGGCGTAAAAACGCCAACGCCGGTACGTCTCCGCACCGGCGTTGATCGTTAACCCGCGGGTCAGCGTATTTCGCTACGACCCGTCAACTAGCGGGGGCTGGACTCGAACCAGCGACCTCCGGGTTATGAGCCCGACGAGCTACCAACTGCTCTACCCCGCAATCACATATTGCGACGAGAGAGGGTAGGTCGGCCGTGGGGGGCTGTCAAGGTGGAGTCGTGCGGCGTCCCGGCCCTCGTCGTGAGGGCATTGGCGGCCGAGATCGCGCGGTGGCGCGACGCCGGAAACCACAACCCAGCCCAGACCGTGGACATCACAACCCCTGCGCAATGCTGAAGATGACGACCCCGGCGCGACGGCGGCGGACATCGCGGCCCCGGCGCGACGATGGAATTCACGGTACGCCGGCGGTTTCGAACGCCCCGTGCTCGGCGTGGAAGCGCCGCTGGGCCTCGCGATCGGCGGCGGCGAATTGTTCGCCGATCATGACGATCGCGTCGTTGAATTGTTGAAGGTGTTTCTGCGTGACGCGCTCCGGCGGGATGGGCAGTAGCAGCGACCAGCGCGTCGGCGGCACGAGCGTGATCGACGTGCGCAGGGCCAGCACCTTTCCGACGCCGCGGCGATATTCGCTCCACGAACGGCCGATCTGCTCGCGCTTCCAGTAGAACTCCAGTTGCGATCGTCGACCGACGCAAGGGCCGAGGTCCCAGTCCTGCGGCCCCTTGAGAACCGCCAGCAACACCTGCTGCGATAGCTGGGCGTGGCCGGCCTCGTGGTCACCGCGCACGCGCGCCCTGGACGGGTCGGACGGATCACCCCGTACGAGAATCGTCTGATCCAGGCCGTAGGTCACGGGCGCCAGCAGGGTCGCCTCGATACGCGTTGCCGTATCGACCGTGGGGCTGGCGGGACCCGGTTCGCTTCCGTCGGGATTGTCGGCGGGGACTTTGTGCAGAGTATAGAGAATATGGGCCGCGTCATCGGTGACCAGCTCGTGATCGTGAATGCCGACGACGTCTTGCATCTCCTGGGAGAGCCACTTCTTCCACAGCGCGTCCGGCAATTCGATGACGGGAATGGCGTCGGGGTTGGTCGTCGCCTGATCGGCCTGGCGACGCTCGGCGACGAGGAACGGAAGCGGCTGATTCGGATCACCCTTGCGATAGATATTTTGCAATTCGCCGGCCGGCGAAGCGATCAACTCCCAGGGTACGCCGTCGCGGGCCACGCGGGCGCGGACCGCTCGATAGTTCCATCCGAACAAGTCGATGGACGACTGCGCGGCTTCGGCGTCGGGCGATTCATCCGGTGGCCAGAGCTGTACGGGGCGACGACCGGACGCGGCCTGGAGGCCGGCTGTGCGTTCGGCGAAGACAGCAGCCGTCACCGCAACGAAGACGGCGAACGGCAGGCCGGGCATGCGGCGGAGCATCGTGGGGGCCGGCATGGGGGGCTCCGATCGTCACCGGCGGTGGAGGCGTGACGACTCCATCCCATTTTATCCGTAGCCGGGGGTCTCGGCCATCCCCCCAGGAGCGTGAAATAGCGGAATCGGCATCGACGATCAATGCCGTCGGGCGGCCCGGTACGAGGCGCGATATCCTGATGGTGATGGACAAGGAAGCGCTATTCAACGACCTGACCGAGCCGCAGGCATCGGCGGTCCGACACACCGCCGGAGCGCTGCTGGTCCTTGCCGGGGCGGGGTCGGGCAAGACCCGGGTCATCACCCGTCGGGCCACGCATATCGCGACGACGGTGGCCGAGCCGCGCCAAGTATTGGCCATCACCTTCACCAACAAGGCGGCGCTGGAGATGCGCGAGCGGATCGAGGGGCTCGACGCTGCCCGCGGGATGTGGATTTGCACGTTTCACGCGCTGGGGGCGAGATTGTTGCGGGAATTCGGGTCGGGATGCGGCCTGGACGCGCGGTTTACGATTCTGGATCAGGCAGATCGACTATCGTTGCTCCGGGATGTCATTGGCGACTGCGGCCTGCGGGTCGAGAATTGGCAGCCGCGGGTCATCGATGCGGCGATCAGTGACGCGAAGAACCGGATGCAATCGCCGGCGGACTACGGCGCGTCGGCGGCCGATTTTGCGTCCAAGTCGCTGGCCCGGGTGTACGAGGCGTACCAGCAGCGACTGCTGGAGCAGAACGCGTGCGATTTTGACGACCTGCTGATGCGCCCCGCCCAGTTGATGCAGGAGAACGCTGCGGTCAGGCGGGAACTCGGGCGGCGTTTTCGATACTTGATGATCGACGAGTATCAGGACACCAACCACGCGCAATACGTTTTGGCGCATCAGCTCGCATCGGAGCACGGGAACATCTGCGCCACGGGAGACCCCGATCAGTCCATCTATGCGTGGCGCGGCGCGGACATTTCGAACATTCTGGATTTCGAGCGCGACTATCCGCAGGCCACGGTCGTGCGCCTGGAGCAGAATTTCCGCAGCACGGGGGCGATTTTGGCGGCCGCGTCGAGATTGATCGATCACAATCGCGAGCGGCGCGGCAAGGCGTTGTGGACCGCCGGCCCGAAGGGCCCGCCGGTCCGCGTTTGGGAATGCGATGACGAGCGACAGGAGGCGGCCTTGATCGCCGGCGACATTCGGACGCGCCTCGACGACGGCGCGACGGGGGGCAACATGGCGGTGTTCTACCGCGTGAACGCCCTGAGCCGCGTGTTGGAGGATGCGCTGCGCAGGGAACGGATTCCCTATCACGTGGCGCGGGGAGTGGAGTTTTACTCGCGGGCGGAGATCAAGAACGTGCTCGCCTATCTGCGAGCCATCGTCAATCCGCGAGACGAGTCGGCGATGATTCGAGCCATGGGAACGCCGTCGCGGGGCATCGGCCGAAAGACCGTCGATCGTCTGCGGACGGCGCGCACGGATGCCGGCGCGAGCTTCGGCGAGACGATGGAGGCGGCCGCAGGAGGCCGGGACGCCGTCGCGAAGAAGTTAGGGCCGTTCGTCGAGTTGCTGAGCGCGCTGCGCGGGCTGGGGGCTCGGCCGGTGGCGGCGGTGGTCGAGCAGACGATCCAGCGCAGCGGCATCGAGGCGATGTTGAAGGGCGCCGGAGAGGTGGACAACGAGCCGCTGGAAAACGTGTTTGAACTGGTCAACGCCGCGCGGCAATACGACGAGGATTTCCCGGAGGGGAACCTGACGGAATGGCTGCAACAGATCAGTCTGATCAGCGACGCGGATTCGATCGCCGAACAGGGGGGGCCGGTGACGCTGATGACGCTGCACACCGCCAAGGGGCTCGAGTATCCGCACGTGTTCATCGTGGGGCTCGACGAGGGCCTGCTTCCGCACGAGCGCTCGATACGCGGAAGCGCGGGCGAGATCGAGGAGGAGCGCCGCCTGTGCTTCGTGGGGATGACGCGGGCGAAGGAATCGCTGACGCTCACGCACGCCCGACATCGGATGGTGCGCGGCGTGACCCAGCGGACCATGGCGTCGAGGTTTCTCGCGGAGCTGCCGCAGGACGAGATCGAGAAGGCGTCGCATTGTCTCTCGAGCGATCGGAGCACGGGCCATCTCGGGCGGCGCGGCGCCGATGAGCTTCCCGCGGTGATGCCGGATTACTATCCCGGGCAGCGCGTGCGGCACGAGGAATACGGCGAGGGGCAGGTGGTCGGTTTCGACAGCCGGGGGCGGTCGAGCTACGTGCGGATCTGTTTCGTCGAACACGGCGAACGCGCGTTCGCGACGGATCACGTGACGCTGTACGTCATGGATTGACGGGGGCGACGACGGCCACGGCGCGTCGACCGACGGTCGATGGATATCCTGGGTTTTCTCATGGGCGCTTGCCGCTTACGATTGACGTAGATGAGGCGATGCGCGGTCATCATGGCGGGGGGTTCCGGGACGCGGTTGTGGCCGTTGTCGCGGCGGCGGCGGCCCAAGCAGTTGCTTCGCCTGCTGGATGGCCGAAGTCTGATTCAGGAGACCATCGACCGACTCGGCCGACTGATCGAGCAGAAGAACATCTACATTATTGCGCTGGCCGAGCACCTGCCGGCCATCTCGGAGCAGGCATCGGAGCTCCCCGCGGAGAACCTGATCGGCGAGCCGGCCGGGCGTGACACGGCTGCGGCGGTGGCCTTAAGCGCCGCGGTCCTGCATCGGCGGGATCCCGAGACGGTGATGGGGGTGTTCACCGCGGATCATCGGATTCGACCACAGGCGCCATTCCTGGACGCCATCGAAACGGGTTTCCGCACGGCAGAATTGCGATCCGAAGCGCTGATTACCTTCGGCATTCAACCGACGCACGCACATACGGGACTGGGCTATCTGCATCGGGGCGAGGCGGTCGAGTCGGGCGTGTGGCGCGTGCGGAGCTTCAAGGAGAAGCCGGACGCGCCAACGGCCGAGCAGTACGTCAGCAGAGGAGAGCATTTCTGGAACAGCGGGATGTTCGTCTGGCGCAGCGCGACGATTCTCGAAGCGCTTCAGCGGTATCTGCCGGCGACGGCCGAGGTCGCCGAGGAACTGGCGTCGCAGTGGCCGGCGATCGGCAGCGCGGACGATGGGCGGCGGCGATACGAGTCGCTTCAACGCATCAGCATCGATTACGCCGTCATGGAGAAGGCGAGCGACGTGCTGATGATACCGATGGCAGTCGAGTGGAGCGACGTCGGTAACTGGTCGTCGCTGCGCGAAGTGCTCGGGGTGGATGCCAATGGCAATACGTCGGCGGCGCGGCGGACCATCATCATCGACGGGCACGACAACATTCTCGTGAGCGAGAGCGATCATCTGATTTCCGCGGTCGGCGTGCGCGACCTGATCGTCGTACACTGCTCTGACGCGACATTGATTTGCGATCGCCGCGACGAGCAGCGGATCAAGGAGCTGGTCGCCCGGCTCGAGCGCGAAGGGATGAATGATTTCTTGTGATGGAAAGGGTCGGGCCGCGCCGTGGCGGATCGAATACTGGGCATTGATTACGGCGTCAGGCGGATCGGCGTGGCCGTCGCGGACACGGAGCTGCGCATCGCGATGCCCCTGACGACCCTCGAGGGCAGAAACGACGTGACCCGAGATGCACGGAACGTCGCCGACCTCGGAGCGGTGGAGCAGGCGCAATCGTTCGTGGTCGGGCTGCCCCTCAGCATGAATGGCGCCGACAGCGCGCAGACCGGCCTGACGCGTCGCTTCGCGGCGGAGCTGGGTCGGCTATCGGCCAGGCCGGTGGCCCTTCAGGACGAGCGGCTTTCGAGCGCGGCGGCCGATGACGCGATGGCGGCGGCTGGTGCGCCGGCGGCGGCGCGGGCGGGCCATCGGGACAGCATCGCGGCGCAGCAGATTTTGCAGTCGTATCTCGATCGTTCCCAGGCGGGATGAATCTACCCCCTCGGGGGACCCCAGGAATCCATTGGACGAGACGGCGAATTTTATTAAGCTCTGTCCGGTGCCCGGTGAGGATCGATGGATGTCGATGAGCGTTGGGAAACAACTGAGACGCCATCGTACCGGACAAATGCTTGTCCGGCTTGGGGCGATCAGTTTTTGTCTCGGCGTGGCCGGGTGTATCGAGCGGACCGTTTCGATCGACACCGAGCCGCGGGGCGCGACGGTCTTTCTGAACGACGAAGAAGTGGGGCAGTCTCCGGCCCGGGTGCCGTTTACCTGGTACGGCGATTACGACATCGTGATCCGCAAGCCCGGGTACGAGACGATTCAAACCCATCACAACCTGAAAACGCCGTGGTACGAATTGCCGGGGATCGATCTGATTACCGAGTGTCTGATTCCGTTCACGGTCCACGACGACCGTGTTCTGGAGACGTTCGTGCTGACGCCGAGCGTCGCCGTGAATAAGGACACGCTACTCGAATCCGCGGAGGAGCTGCGCTCTCGGGCGGGCGCTGCCCGCTAGGAATCGTGGCATCCTTTCTCGATCGTGGGATGCCGTGCGGCGGCGTGGGCCGTCGCGCGGCGTCCGTCAGCGAGGGCGGCGTTCGGCCGAACGGCCGTGCCGAGCGTTCAACGACAGGGAGGTACATGATGAGATACTTGCTTACCCAGGTCTCGGTTCTTTTGGTTCTTCAGATTGTTACGGCGGAGTCGGCTGCGATCAACGGGACGCCGAGCTGGACGCCTTCGATCATCGATGATCTGTCAGGAAGCTTCTTTGTCTCTTCGCCCGATCTGGCGTTCGATCATTTCGGCACGCCGTCGGTTTCCTGGTCATCGGTTCAGCAGCCCAGCGGGACGAATTCAGTCCGGCTTTCGCGGCTCGGCGGCCTGGGATTCTGGAGCACTCAGACATTGGCCACCGGTCCCGACATCGGGCTGCAAACCGGCATTTCGTTCGATCGATCGGAACGGGCGACGGTGGCGTGGATCAACGGAAGCGGCGCCGTTTCGGCCAGTTTTGACGGTGGGCCGAATCTTGCGGCCGGCGCAGGGGCGGCCGTCACGGCGCCGGTGATCACGCTGTCGCACGATCTGGAAGGATCGCTTCGCGGCATGTTTGCCCGAACCAGCCCCGGCGGCACCTCAGAGATCAGTTTCGATGGCACGGCATTCGGTAGCGCCGACCTCATGAGCTTCAGCGGCGTGGCGATGCTGATGGACGCGGCAATGGTCGCCGACGGCCGCGGGCTGCGCCAGATCGTGGCCCGCGTCGAGCTCTCGGCCGGCAGTGAGGCGGTCATGGCGGCGTCCGAGGCGCCGGGCGGTGGGCCGTGGTCCAGCGGCTCGCTGTTCACCGCGAATACCGTCAGCGGCGTGGACATTGCCGTCGATCCGGGGGACGGTAACGTCGCCGTCGCCTATTCGACATTTGACGGCGTTAACACGTCGAAACTCTTTTTCGCGAAGTTCAACGGCTTTGCGATGGAGACGACCGAGGTTCGATCGTCGACGCAGCATCGATTCGAGGATCTTTCGCTGGCATTTGATCTCGCAGACGGATTGCCGGCGATCGCGGTCGAGCACAAGGACATCGGATTGGGACAGGACCAATTGGCGCTGATCTACCAGGATGGCGCCATGATTTGGCAGACGAGCATCATCGACTCGGCCATCTCATTCGACGCGCCGGGCGGCCTTCAGCGCCGCCCATCTCTGGCATTCGACGATTTCGGCACGAGCTTTCCGGCGGTGGCCTACGTGGACAACGACGAAGTGCTGACCGTGGCGTTCGATCCGCCGGTGCCCGAGCCGTCGACCGTGATGTTGATATTGTCCGCGGCGGCCCTGATCGGATTCACGCAACGCCGGATGCGCTAGGGGTCCAGCACCGCTGCGACAAAGGCGGTGATGTCACGGCCGTCTGCGGCGCCGTCGCCATTGAAATCCAGCGCGCACATGGCGATTGTCGATTGACCCGTCAGGGCGTCGGCGAACACGGGAACGTCCGCCGGCGTCACGCTTCCGTCCTGATTGGCGTCTCCGGCGATGCAGGGAATGGATGCTGGAGCGGCCGCGACGGATTGAACGTCGCCCAGATCCGTCGCCACGACGATCACTTCTCCAAAATCCAGCGCGTCACCGTCGCCGTTGGCGTCGTGGACCATTCGGATGATTCCCGATGGGCCCGACGAGGCGATAAACTGCCTGCCGCTTTCGTCGCCGGTCATCGCCACCGCATCGGCGATCGGGTCCGCGTGGGTGACGATCTCGCCTGCATCCAGGGCGTCGCCGTCTTGCGTCAGGTCCTGCAATCGAAGGATCGAGAGCCGCGACCTATCCAACAGAAACGCGAGCCATTGATCGGTCACGACGATGTCCCCGCCCGGCCCGGCCGATTCTGCGTAGCTGAGATGCTCGGCGAAATCGAGGAAGTCGCCGTCGCCGTTGCGGTCTTCAAGAATGACGACGGGCGTCGCCATCGAATCCTGCGAAACCAGCACAGCCCCATCGGGCCGGATGGACAGCCCGCGCGGCGCGGTCAGGCCGCTCGCAACGGCCACGCACTCGCCGAAATCCAGGGCATCGCCGTCGCCGTTTGTGTCCGTCGCGCGAAACAGGTGGCCGTCGACGTCAGCCAGCATCAGCCCGCCGATGGGTTCGGCCGCCATGGCGATCCACGCGCCGCTTGAACCACAGGACGATTCATCGAGGTAGCAAGTCAATTCGCCGAAGTCCAGCGCGTCGCCGTCATCGTTGAGGTCCCGGGCGACCCAGACGATCGGTGCGAAGATGTCCGCGGCCATCAACGACTCCGTCGTGGCGGCAAGCGGACCGAGATTCGCGCCCGGCAACGTGGCATAAACGGCCACTTCACCAAAGTCGAGATAGTCGTCGTCTCCGGTCACGTCCTCGAGGCGCAGAATGCCCGTCGGTGAAGAAACAAATAGGACCGGCATCTGGGCATCGGCGACGGGCGGCGCGACGGGGAACTGCGCCAGGCAGGTCACGGCGAAATTCACCAGTCGGCCCGCGCGGTCCATCTCGCTCCCCGTCACTTGAGTATTCCCGGGCGGGAGTTTAACGCGCCGTGGACCGGATTTGTCGAGAGCGACACTGCGCCCCTGTGAGTTTTGGTTGGCCGCCGACCCAGCCGCCGATGACGCCAAATCCCCCGCAGTGACAGGAATTGATGGCCGGCGGAGGGAATTGGACGGAACACAGAGCAAGGATGTCCCCCGTGACGCTTGAGAAACACGCCGCAGTCCCGGGGCCTCGCCAGGTCTTGTCGCTGCCGCCGTATCAGATCGAGGCGGTTCGGGACTCGTCGCGGTTCACCTGGAATTGCTGGGCGCGGCAAACGGGCAAGAGTTTTACGTTCAGTCTGCGGCGCCTGTTGCGCGGGCTGAGCCGCCGGCGGCACCAGATCATCCTATCGGCGGGCGAACGGCAGAGCCGGGAAGTGATGCAGAAAATCCGCCAGCATTGCGTGGCCCTGAAGATCTGGCACGAGTTCCGCGGGTACGGCTACTTTCGAAACACCTCGTTTCGCCAGCTTGAAGTGCGCCTGCCGCGCGGGCTCCGCGTCATCGGGCTGCCGGCCAACCCGCTGACGGCGCGGGGCTTCTCGGGCGACGTCCTGCTCGATGAGTTCGCGATGCACGGTGATGACGAGGCGATCTGGTCGGCGCTGTTTCCAACCGTTCTCCGGCAGCGGGGCGAGTTGGACGTGGCGTCGACGCCGCGCGGCTGCCGCAACATGTTCTATCAACTCCGTCGCAATTCGTCGTTCGCCAGGCGCACCGTGCGGCTGGATGAGGCCGTCGCGCAGGGGCTCGACGTCGACGTCGCCGCCCTGCGCGCGGGGATCAGCGACGATTGGATCTGGCGGCAGGAATTCGAATGCGAGTTCATCGACGAATCCACGAGCTTCATGCCGTACGACCTGATCCGCCGCTGTCAGGACGTGCGCCTTGCGATGGAGCCCGACTGGGATGTCATGTCGCGGCGCGACGCCAACGTCTATCTCGGGGTCGACATCGGCCGGTATCGCGACCTGACCGTCATCTGGGCGTGGCAACAGGAAGGTGAATCGTTCGTCGCCCGCGGCGTCGTCGCGCTGCCAGACACGAGCTTCACCGACCAGGAAGCACACCTGACGCGATGGCTCGAGATGCCGGCGGTGCGCCGCTGCCGAATCGACGCGACCGGGCTCGGCATGCAGCTCGCCGAGGGGCTGGTCCATCGATTCGGCGATCATCGCGTGGAGTCCGTGACGTTTACGGCTCCGCGAAAGGCCGAGTGGGCGGGACGGCTTCGGGTGCTCGCCGAGCGCGGACGCATCGCCATCCCCGCGGATGCGTCGATCGCCGATGACTGGCATTCCATCCGCCGCGAGCCCACGGATTCCGGACACTCGCGCCTGGCAGCGGACCGCGCCGCACACGGTCACGGCGATCGTTTTTGGGCGGCGGCCCTGGGGCTCGCCGCCGCCGACGGGGGTTCGTCAGCGTTTGATTTCGTGACGTCCAGCCCGTTGCGGTTCGCGCGCAAAGGCATCTGGTAACGGCGCCATCGACGACACCAACACGAGGAGAGATTCCCATGGGACTCATTGAACGCATGATCCACTCGCTTCGCCCATCGTCCGGCGCGCGGCCCCGACCGGGCGTCCTGCTTGCGCAACGAAAGGACGACATCTGGCGCGACTATCCCGCCGACGGCCTGACGCCGCAGCGTCTGGTGTCGATCTTTCGCGAGGCCGATGCCGGATCGCCGTCCTCGCAAATGTCGCTGTTCGACCAGATGGAAGAAAAAGATGCCCACCTTCACAGCGTGGCCAGCACGCGGCGGCTGGCGGTGACCGGCCTGGCCTGGGAGATCGTGTCGGCCGGCGAGATGCCCGGCTGGGGCACGGCCCGCAACGTCCGCCGCGACCGGAGACTGGCCGACGAGGCGTCCGATTTTTGCGATCGGGTTCTGCGGAATCTGAGCGGATTCGAGGAGGCGCTGGTTCACCTGTCGCACGCCATCGGGCGCAACCTGTCGCTGGTGGAGCTGGCGTGGGAAAGCGGTCCGGCCGGCATCGAGCTGGCGAGTTTGAACCCGGTGGATTTCCAACGGATCGTCATCGGCGACGTCGGCGAGGTGCGCGTGTTGACGGAGGGCGCACCGTTTGAGGGAATCGAGCTGCCCGCCGACAAGTTCATCGTTCATGCGCCGCATACATCGAGCGGCCACCCGCTGCGCGGGGGCCTGCTCCGCGTCACGTCGCTGGCGTTTCTCGGCAAGCGGTTCGCGATCAAGGACTGGCTGATCTTCGCGGAAGTCTTCGGCATGCCGGTGCGAATCGCGCGCTACGCGCCGCAGGCCTCGGCCGAAGAGAAACGCGAGCTGTTGGACATGTTGAAGCAGCTTGGAGCCGACGCGACGGGGATTTTTTCCAAGGCCGTCGACCTGGAAATCAAGCAGACGCGCACGCCCGGCGAGATCAATCTCTATGAGAACCTCTGTCTGTATTTCGACCGCGAAATCAGCAAGGCGTGGCTCGGACAGACCCTGACGACCGACACGGCGCGGATGATGGCCAGCGCCGGGGCGGCGCGCGTTCACGACAATGTTCGGCGCGATCTTCGCGACGACGACCTGCGAAAGGAAGGAACGACGCTCCGGCGCGACCTGTTGGCGCCGCTGGCGAGATTTCAATTCGGACCGGACGTTCCCGTGCCGTTCTTTCGGCGCATTCTCGAGCAGCGGTTCGACCCGGCTGATCTGGGACGGACGCTCGACATCGCGGTCAATCGCCTCGGGGCGAGGGTCCCCGCCCGGTGGGCGCACGCCGCGCTGGGAATTCCCGAGGCAACCGACGGGGAGGCGACGCTGGCCGGCAATGCCGCCGCGACGTCGCGCGCCGGCGCGAACGGCGAGCAAGGATGATGACCGACACGCAACATTCGAGGAGACGATAGTTTCATGGAGACCCACATGCCCAATCACGAAACGACGAAACCGCCTGCCGGTGGGATGATCCGGATTCGAGTGACGGATGAACGAGCCGTCGAGCGGATGGTCATGGAATCGTCAGCAATTATCGATTCGATCGTGCCCGAGCGAATTCTGGTGGCGCCCTGGGGCCACGTGAAAACCTCGGCCGGATCCTTCATTGTCGATGAGGCGTCGGCTCAGGCGACGATCGACGCCTTTGCCGCACACGGCACGGATGTTCCCGTCGATTACGAACATCAATCGCTCGGCGGCGCCTATAGCTCCCCGACGGGCCAGGCGCCGGCGGCCGGCTGGATCAAAGCGCTCAGCGTCGTCGGCCCGGCGGAGGCGGCGGCGCAGGGAATCGAGCCCGGCGTTTGGGCGCAAGTGGAGTGGACTCTCGACGCCCGCGAGAAGCTCGCCACCCGGTCATACCGCTATGTCTCTCCCGTGGCCCTGGTGCGGCGAACCGATCGGCGTCTGGTCGGCCTGCATTCCGTGGCGCTAACAAACAAGCCGGCGATCGTCGGCATGAAACCGGTGATCGGCAGTGCCGTACGGCCGGCGCTTCTGCCTGATCCCGGTGATGACGCGCTGCCGGATGCTCGACTGCGGGCGATGCTTCACCTGGACGAATCGGCGACCGAGGACATCGTCCTGGTCGCCGCCGCCGAGCGCCTGGCGGCATTGGAGCATGCAAGCGCGCAGCGCGACGCGGAAGACCGCGTGGCGGACGCCGCCGGCGCGGGCAAATTGGCCGCCAGTCAGCGTGATTGGGCGATGTCATTGGCGCTTCGCGATCCGGGTGAGTTTGAACGATGGCGGGCCGCGGCGCCGGTCGTCGTACCGCTGGGCCGGCTCGCGCCGCCGGACGCGAGGGACCCGGACGGGAGCGTTTCTGGGCGATCCGCGGAAATCGCCGCGCGAAGCGAATACCGTTCGAATCGCGCGTTCCTCGAGAAGCTTTGTTCGGAAGATGCATACGTCAAAGCGGCCCTGCGCTGAAGCGCGCCGCGGCCCCCGAGCAGGATTCAGTTCCGTCCAGCCGCGATTGATTTCGAAGCCCATCGACTGACCGACATTTGGACCCAAGGAGACTGCCATGGCATTGACCGTGAACAGAGAAGTGAATCGATTTGTGGATCAGGAGCTGCGCGTATTCCCCGTCGCCGCCAGCCAACACGTCTTCAAGGGCGCGCTGGTCGGCGTGGATCGATCGGACGGATACGTGCGACATCTGACCGCCGGAGATCTTTTCGTGGGCATCGCTTACGAGGAGATGGACAACGGCGCCGGCCAGGACGGCGAGCGCAGCGTGCGCGTCTATACCGAGGGCGATTTCATTCTCTCGATCGGCGGGGCCACGCAGGCATCGATCGGCAGCGCCGTCTACGCGACCGGTGACGAATCGGTGGCACTGACCACCACTCCCGGCGGAAGCTACGTGGGAACCCTCGTCGGGCTTGACTCGGCGGGTGAAGGCATCGTGCGGCTGCGGCCGATGGCGACGCCGCAGATCGAACACGCCGTCAACGTGGCGTTGGCCAGTTTGACGACGGCGGCGACGACGAATCCGGTCCTGATCGCGCAGCGCCCGATCAAGGTCTTGCACGCCCAGGTGTCGTTCAACACCGTGCCCGACGCCGGGCTGCTCGACGTGGGAACCGACAACAGCGATCCGGACGAGATCGTCAACGCCTTCAACCTCGCCGGCCTGGCGCCCCACACGCCGACGACGCTGACGCTGTTCGGCGCCAACGTCGCCGCGGGCCAGCGGATCTGGGCCAAGGTCGGGCAGGCAACGAGCACCGCAGGCGTCGGCGGAGTGCTGTCGATTCGGTACATCGAGTTGCCGTAAATCCACGGCGCATCCGGGCCCAACCGGTGGCAAACGATCATGGAAATCCACGCTGACACAAGGAGTACAAGAGTATGGCCGTCATTAACACTGGACTGCTGACGAAGGGCTTGCGCAGCGAGTTCTTCGATCGATTCGGTCGGACGCCGAACTTCTTTCAGGACCTCTCGACGCGCATCGTGTCGACCGGCGACCGGGAGGATTACCGCTGGCTGGGGACGGTGCCGAAGATTCGCGAATGGGGCCAGGGCCGCCTGGCTCAGGGACTGCGCACCGAGCAATACTCCGTCGAGAACCTCAAGTACGAGGCGACGATCGAGGTGGACCGCGACGAAATCAGCGACGATCAGACGGGGCAGATTCGGCTGCGCGTCGGCGAGCTGGCTCAGCGCGCCGCCACCCACAAGGACTTCCTGATCGCCCAGTTGCTCATCAACGGCGAGTCCGCCGGCAACAACAGCTACGACGGCGTCAGCTTTTTCAACGCCGCGCACGTCTCCGGCGGCTCGGGCTCGCAGAGCAACCTGCTGACGTCCGACGCGTCGTCGCCCGACGAGCCGACCGTCGACGAATTCAAGGCGGCGCTGAAAAGCGCGATCGCCGGCATGCTGACCTTCAAGGACGACCAGGGCGAGCCCCTGCTGCTGACGACATCGAGTCTCGTGTGCGTCGTGCCGCCGACGATGCTCTTCGCGGCCACGGAAGCGATCAACGCCACGATCGTCGGCAACGAAACGAACATCTTGCAAGGAATCGCCCGCGTGATTTCCTTGCCGTGGCTGACGGACGAGTCCAAGTGTTATCTGTTGAAAACCGACGGGGTCGTGCGCCCCTTCATTTTTCAGGATCGCGAGCCCGTCGAGTTCAACGCGCTGGCCGAGGACTCGGACGAGGGATTCAACCGCGAGAAATTCCTCTTCGGCGTCCGCGCCCGGTATCGGATGGCGTACGGCTACTGGCAGTTCGCGATCCGCACCGACTTCAACTAGCCACCCGCCCGGGCCGGAGCCACGCCGACGCGTGCGGCTGCCGGCGTGGTGGCGAAAGCGGCGAGGGCGCCACGGCGCCGTCGCGCGGCTTTCGCTTCCGGCCCGCCCCTTTTGTGACCCACAGGCGCGGCGCGATCCGCGCCGAGGAATCCGGCATCTGATGACCTACGTAACGAACAGCGACATCGAATCGAGACTCGGCGCCGAGGCCTACGTCCAGCTCACCGACGACGAGGGAACGGGTTCGCCCGATCTGGCCCGCGTGGACGAAGCGCGCCTCGGCGCCGAGGGCGAGACCAACAGCTATCTCGCGACGCGCTACGCCGTCCCGGTCAACCTGACCGCGGAGGGAGAGCTGGCCTCCGTTCTCAAATCGTTCGTGCTCGACCTCGTGTCGTACCGCCTGCACAGCCGGCGCCCGCCCGTCCCCGCCGACATCGTGCGCCATCGCGAGGAAGCGATCGCGTGGCTGTCACGCGTGGCGTCGGGCTTGGTGCAATTGCCGTCGGCGACGCAGGTGGCCGGCAACACGGCGCTGGGCATCGGCGCCGAGTCGGCCGGCCCCGCGCGCACGATGACCAGGTCGTCGCTGGAAAACTTGTAGATTCCGCGGATCGGCGCGGGTCCGACGGCTCCGGCATGCGAATTGGCAGAGAATAGACGATGTCCACGCTCGGTGATCTTGAGAACCAGATTGTCACGCGCCTTGCGGGGGGCCTTTTGCTGGGCGATCCGATCTTCCGGTCCGTCAAGGGGGTATCGGGCGGTTTCCGTCCGGCGCTGCGGGATGCACTGCGCCGCGAGCCGATGCCGGCCGCATTCGTCGCGTTCGTGGACGAGCCGTCGGCGCCGGAAACCCAGGCCGAGAAGCGCGGAGCGAGGTTCTCATTGATGCTTGCTGCGCGGATGTTGCGCCCGGGCGCCAATCCACGACTGGAAGAGATCGACAGCATCGGGGCCCTGGAGGTCATCGATCAGGTACGCATCCTGATGGACTTCTACGCGCCGCCGTCCGGGACGATCCAGTTTCAGCGATTGCAGGACCGGTTCCTCGACGCGGACGATCGCGTGGTCATCTACGAGCTTCTCTACCGGGCGTGGCCGGCGCTGGTCGCGGCGTTCACGTTTGCCGGTGACGACCTCGTCGGCGCCGCCAGCTCCATGATGATCGAGGCGCAGGCGATCGAATTATCCTTCGCCGAGTTTCGCTTCCCGGGGCTCGCCGGGGCCTATCGACACAATCTGGGAACCAGGGCCCGCACGATCGTCGCCGGCGGGCGCCTCGTGGCCGACGACGATGCGGCGATGGATGCGCTCGAAGCAGACTTTCAACAGCGGATCGCGACCGGCCAGATGGGCGACATTCAAGTCGCCGGCGGCGCGAACTACACGGACTGCGTGCTCGATCGTTACGAGCGCATCGGCCCCCGCCGACTGGACGCCGACGGCTCCAGCGTCGTTCAGCCGGCACGGCTCATCTTCATGCAACCCGCCCCGGAGTAGCCATCGAGCCAACGCATCATGCCGATACCGAAACGAAAAATCGATTGGCCGGACCCGGTGGTCGCCGCCCTGGAAACCGGCCCCGGGTCGGGCGAGTTTGAAATCGCGCCCCGGCTGCGCGTCGATCGCGTCGACGTGAGATGCGCGCACGAAGTGTCCACCGCCGAATTGTCGATCCGGACCGACGCGGCGTTCTCACCGGCCGACGCGGATCGCTCCATGACCGCCGACCGCCGCGTGATCATCCAAACGGCGGACCAATTCTTGTTCGACGGGTATCCCTTGCAGGCGGAACTCAACTGGCCAGGGGATGACGCATCGGCGACGCGCCCGACACGTTCCACGACGTCGGCCGCGCTGTCCCTGCACCTTGAACACGTCGTCGGCCGCTTTGGCCGCGACGGACGGGCATGGATCATGGGCCGACACGCACGCGACGGCCGCATGGAAGACGGCCTCGATGTTGATCCGGCAAACTGGCAGGGCGCCTCGGTCCTGGCCACCGGCTTGCCATGCGTTTTCAACTCGGATGGCATCGCCAACGCCGATCCCCAGCCGATTCTCGTCGACGACGGCGCGGGCGGCACACGGCCGATTCACCTATTCACCAGCGACCGCAGCGCCGGCGCCATCCCCTGGACCTGGGTGCGCGTCATTCGTTACCTGCTTCATTTCTACTCCTGGCCCGCCGGTCCGGTGTATGCACAGGCGGTGCTTTCCCAGACGAATGATCTCGCCATGCTGACACCGGATGATCGACACGGGCTGGCGGACCGCGACTCGCTGGCCCATGCGCTGCTCGCTGCGCCCGAAATGCTGGCGCTGGAGGCCGTGAATCTACTCGAAGCGCTGGCCCTGATCGCCGCGGCGTCGGGCGTTTACCTTTCCTCGACCACGCTGCGCGTCGGTAACGAGGTCAGGACCGAATGGCGCCTCTGGTCCGACGTCTCCGGCGCGCGGCGCGATCTTCGGCTGGCCACCGATGATCGCGACGAGCTCGGTGCGGCGCGCTATTCGCCGTCGGCGGTGCCGATTGTCGATCTGTTCGCCGCGAACAAAATCAGCGCCGCCGGCGCCCGCTGGGACGTTCGTCATCGAGGGCAAAGCCGTCACGTCATCGGCGGCGTTCGCCTCTTCGAAGTGACTGCCGAACTCGTACCCGGCTGGACGCCGACGGCCGAGCTGGACAACGTCGCGCCGCCCGATCGCGCCGCAGCCAAGTCCGCGGCGCTGACCGAGACGCAGGTCTCAGCCGCCGCGTCGGCCGTCGACGACGATCCCTGGTATCGCCGCTATCACCGACAGGGTCTGGAATTCGAATCGAACCGCGACGTCGGGCGACTCTGGGTCCTGAACGAGGCGGGCGACTACGATCCGGCGATCTACAACCGCCATGCGCCGTTCGATGAATACGGGCCGTTCGATTTCTCGACGCTTCATCCCGGGCCGTGGCTTCGCCGACGGCGCAGATTGCTGCCGATTGCCGATGAACCGGCCGGCGATGTTCGCGTTTTCGTCGAGATCAGTCTGGACGGCGGCGCGACGTGGCGACCGTTACCGGCCGGTTATCGAGTGCTCGACGACCAGGCCGGCATCTGGCTGGATGTTGACAACCCCCTGTCGATCGCCCTGGCGGGCCAAACCGCGGATCAAAACCTCTGGTTCGCATTGATCGAGCAAACTTGCCGCCTGCGCGCCACGGCCCTGATCGCGTCAGACGATCGCCTGCGCAGCCAGCGAACCGATAGCGGAACCGTCTCGTCGCTGACGGATGCCGATTGGACCTACGCGCCGGAGCGATTCCGATTCGTCGCCCGTTTGTCCCCGGCGGGACTGTCGCCGCCCGATGCACGGGACGATTCGGCGCTGATCAACGAGGCGGCGACCGAGCAACTTGATCGCGCGGGCGGGCAAATTGCGGCGCGCCCCGTGATCCCGTGGCTGGACACGGATTTCGAACTGGGCGATCGGGTCGGCGCCATCGACGGTCGCGGCATCCGTTTCGCCGCAAGGTCGGCGCCGTCCCGCGGCGGCGCCTTCGTGGTCGGAAAACGTTATTTGCTTTCCGGCCGTCGCTGGGAGACGGAGCTGGAGCTTCGTTCGCCGTCCGCCGGAACGGACCCGACAGGAAGTTGACGATTCGATGGAACCGGTGCAATTGGAGATTCCAAGAGACCGTGCGTTGCGTGGCGGCGATGCTTTCGAAGTCTTCAGCGACCACGGTACAGGCCAGATGGATACCGCGATCCCGATCACGGACCGCCCGCGTCCGTTCTGGGAAGGCGCGGCGCCGAAGCGCGGCCATTTTCGCGACGGGCATCTCTCCGGTCGTCACCTCGATCAGGTCGCGCCCGACGGACACCTGGAGGGCCGCCACCTGCTCGATCCCCACGGCTGGCCGGCGGCGCTGTTGAGATTCACAACGACGCCCCACTATTTCGGGGAAGTGGGCTTTGCCGTGGGGACCATCGACGGCCGCGGAAATCGCAGCGCGGAGTTGTCGCCCGTGGTGACCCGGGTGATCAACAGCTTTCCGCGTGCCGCGGATGGCCTGTCGATCGCGGGGTTCGACGCGACGGCGCGGCGATTGAGCGTTTCGTTCACCGCGTCAGTCGATCTTTAGGATCGCCCTGGCTGAAGAGAATGAAGGAGTAGACAACGATGGCGGACATTTATCCCAACGAAGCGTTCCCCCCTGACGCCGCCGTCGCGCTGTTGGACGGCCTGACTGATCAGGCGACGGGCCTGGCCTACGTCGCCAAGGGCGTCGGGCCGGCGAGCACGCCGAGCTACGAGATTCAGTACAACCGCCGGCAACAGCGCGAGCACCGCCGCATCGCCGTCGCTACCGAGGGGCTCGTGGTGGACGAAGGTGACCTCAACGTCGGAGTGTACCCGTTCAACTACACGCTCGGCGGCGAACGCCAGCGGTTCGGCGGCGCGACCGGGCAGGCCGTGCCGGACGAGGCCGCGCGCTTCGTCTACGTCGACAGCGCCGGCGCGCTGCAAATCGCCGCGGCCTATCCGGGCGACGTGTCGGCGTTCGTTCCGCTGGCGCGGATCGTGACCGCCGGCGGCGCCATGACCATCGAGACGCAGATCGGCTACGCCCGCGTTTCGATCCCGCCGACAATTCCCCGCATCGCCGCGAGCATCGGCGCGGAGACCGCGGACACCATTCGCGTCGGCATGCAGTTGGAGGACGCCGGCGGAAACGCTCTGGCCCGGCGCTGGCGCGGAGAGGTCTGGCTTTCAGACGCCGCCTTCGGCGATCTGGCGCCCACCGCGCCCGACGCCGGCCTCAGCGTGGCGACCGGCGCCCAGCTCGGCGCGCCGATCATCGCTGACAAGCACCTGCGTGTGATCTCCGATGCCGCCGGGCTCATCGAGATCGATGTCTCGGACACCGGCTCTCCGACGTTTTACATGATGTCCGCGGGCGGCGGCGCGGACCTCATCGCGGCGGGACCGTTGACCTTCTCGTAACCAAGGAGCATTCCGTGATTCTGCGTTCTCCGATAGCCCCCGTGCCCGACCCGCTCTCCGGCCCGCGCTCGATCGGGACAGTGACGGATTTTGTCAAGTTCGATCCGGCGGCGGCGGATTACGCTTTGGCCGGCGACGCCCGGCCCGTGCAGCGATTGATGTTTTTTTCGATCGCCGGCGTGGGCGGCGCTTCCTACAAGGTGGGGGCATCGTCCAACGCCAATTTCGAGACCAACTCGTCAGCCGAAAGCAACATCCCGGCGCTGAGCATCGCCGCCACCAGCGACGGCGGGTGGAGATCATTGATCGTCGCCATCCCTCATTGGGCCGACGTTTCGGATGACGCTCCGGTCGTGGTTCCCGTGCAGGCCGCCGCTTCGGCGACCGGAGACGTCGCCTACCGCCTGCATTGGGACCGATGCCGCAACGGCGCGACGGGAGTCGCCGAAGGAAGCGCGTCCAGCGTCGTGCCGGGACCGACCGGCGTACTGGACGTCGCCTTCGCCACGGTCGGCACGATCCCCGGCGGAACATTCGAAACCGGCGACATCGTGTGCCTGGCCGTGCAGCGCTTCGCGGCGACGGACGCCAACGATACCTATTCTCAGAGTCTCCTAATGGCATTGTTCGGCTGGATCGAATTCAAGCGAGCCAAACTGTAGCACGGCGGTTTTTTCCCCCGCCCTCGGAGCGTCCCATGTTAGATTGCATTCGCGTGAAGAAGGGCAGTTCCCAACGCCTGATCGCGGTCTTCGTCGACGTCGCCGGCGCGGGCAAGACCGGGCTGATTGTATCGGTCCGCGTCCTTCGTGCCAGCGACGGAAAGTACCTCGCGGATGATGCGTCGTGGAACGTTTCGCCCACCAGTGAGCCGACGGCCGCGGAAGTCTCGGCGACACACAATCCGGGAGTGTACGAATACGAATTCGCAATGCCCGACGCGCTGGATCAGTACCTGATTCGCATGGACGGCACGGCGGCGGCCGCCAATCGATACGTCTACGGCCGAATCGAAGCTGTCGCCACCGGCGACGCCGATCTACACAAGGTGCGGGCGGCGCTGGTCAATCGCCAGACGCAATCGATCGCCGATGGCGTCGTAACGATCATGGACGACGACGGTGTCACGCCGTTGGTCACGCTGACGCCGTCCGTCGACGACCCCGACAACGCCTCCGAGAATATCCTGACCCCGAGTTGATCGTGAAATCACAATTGGACAAATGGTTGGGATACTTCGCGCCCCTGCACCGTGGCCGATTCGACTTCTCGCTCGGCGACGTCGTCGCCCACCGCAACGCCTGGCATCAGGGGCTGGCCATGACCGGCGGGCGATTCTGGACACGCATCGCCGGCGGACACAATCTGCGCCGCGCGGCGACCGCCGACGCCGAGGCGAACGCGACGATGACCGAACCGATCGTCGGGCGAAGCGACGGCAGCGCCGACTCGGTGACCACGTTTCCCTGGGTCGGACATCCGGCGAACACGCAGTTCCGGCTTGCCCTCACGGCGGTGGGGGCGGGCGGCGTCGAGGACGATTCGGACGCGCCGCAGACAACCGTGCGATTCGACGCCGAGGGCGATCTTGTCGGCCCATCGCCCAACGCCGTCGTGAAGCTGATCGTAACTTCGCAGGCGGGCGGCGTTTTCTTGTTGCACTGGATGTATCGGGAAAGCGGTCAACAGGCGGCGCCGCAGTCGTTTCGTATCTACAACGACGCCGCGACCCCCGGCGCCGTTGACTACTCCCAGGCGGTCGGAAGCGTGACCTATCGTTTTCGCCGCGGTTTCTTCGAGTGGACCAGCGGGCCGTTCGCCGACGGGCAGCGCCGCATCTGGGCGGTCCGCGCGGAAGCGGCGACGGGCGTTCTGTCGCCGATCGGCGTCGAGGTTCTCGGCATTGCCGGCGCCGCGCGGCCTCCGGCGCCGTCCCGTCTATTCGTCGGCGCCGCGGAGGATTGACCGATGCCCGTTCGATCGCTCGACGAACTGCGACGCCATCAAACGGCAATGCTCGACGCGTATCGCGAATTGATGCGGCCCGCGCAAACGGTCCAGGCGTCGTATGCGCCGGTCTCGGCGGCGGTCCACTTCGGGCAGGTCGACAGTGTTGTCTCCTCCGACCCGACTCATGGCCCGCATCTGGTGATTCAGCCCATCGTGTTTTCCGGCTCACCGCCGGCGCCGACCCACGCGCCGCTGGCGACGCTTCGCTGCTATCCCGCTCCCGGCCTGGCGGTCGCCGCCTACGGCCCCGGCGATTACGTGTCGATCACCGTCGCGGCCGGCGCCGTCATCGCCGAGCGACTGGCATGACGCGCGCGGGGGACGACCGCTTCGAGACGTGATCCGTTCACTCAGGGGCTCATCATGGCGTCAATGAACGTCTGGATGTCGGATGCATTGGTGGCGCCGTCGCCGTTGACGTCGGCGCGTTCCATGTGCTCTGGACTCATGGGAGTTCCGATCGAGGCGGAGGCGAATGGACCGACATCATTCATATTCAAGAGCCCATCGCCGTTGATGTCCCCCGCCACCGCGTTGCCGGGGGGCGTGAGGACGAGCATGCGAAGACCCGGGACGTTGTTGTCGAAGACCTGGACGAGTATCTGTCCCGCGTCGTTGATGTCGCGGACGCTGAGCACGTTGACGTTGGCCGCCACCGTGTCGAACAGCGCCGCGATGTCGGTGACCGACTCGCCGCCGGTCCACAGCCAGTTGAGGTCCGGGCCGGAACGCTCCGAGATGCCCACGACGTGGCCGTGGTTATTGATGGCGATGGCGCTGCTGGCATTCAGGTACGGGGCCGGAAGCGCCTGCATGCCGCCCGCGTCGGTGTAGATCCATGCCCGGTTCGTGTTGCCAGACCCCGAGGTCGCCACCCCCACCACGTCGCCGCCGTCGTTCATCCGGTTGGCGTGGCTGAAGGCCAGGCCCAACGTGCCCAGCGTCTGAATCCCGCCCGCGGTATCCCAGCGAAACGCCTCGAACGGACCCGACAGCGGATTGACAATGCCGCAGACCTGACCGTTGTCGTTCAGGTCGGTCGCCCGGCCGCCGCCCGGCGTCAGGCACGACAGCGACCCGCCGCTTTCGTCGAGGAAGGCGAAGTCCGGCGTCGTAATGGTGTCGTCCTTGGCGGTCCCGGCCAGGTCCCCGGCGTTGTTGATGCCTCCCAGGTAGGCGCCGGGCATCCCCTCGACCCCGCCGGTCACCGTGTACACGCCGCTTTCGTAGCGCCAGGCCAGGCCGATGTCGTATCCGCCGTCGCCGGCGACCCCCCCGTTGTCGTTGATGTCCATCGCCCGCGAACGGCCCTGGTAGAAACCGGGCGGCGGGGGGAGAACCGTGAAGCCGTCTTCCGGGGTCCAGGTCCATCCCTTCAAGCTCGGCTCTGCCTGCCCGAAGTATTGCGACCATCCGGCCACGTGGCCCAGGTTGTTGAGCCGAACCCCGACCACGCTGTCGGCGCCCGCCGGCACGCCGAGAACCGTCGACTCGTACCCCCCCGACCCGGCCAAGCTCAGGGAGGGCAGGGCGACGAGAATCGACAGGATTAGAGCCGTCCAATTGAATTTCATGATCGTTTGCTCCATAGTGGCCACCTTCGGGACGATGTCGGCGCTTCGGAACCCATCAGAACCGATCCTTCGCCGGCCATGCGCCGCCCCGCCTTCATTTCGCGTTCGCATCCAACGGACCATCAGCCGTGTGCACGCGGTTTCACCTTCGACCGGGCGCCATTTCCAATGACTGCGCCTTCTCCATGTACGCCGGCGCGATCCCCGTGATCCGAGCAATTGGGCCTTCCAAACAGGGCTCGCACGGGGGCGGATCACCACGGAAATGGCTTCCCTGCTGATGCGCATCAATGGATGAAGCATGTTGCATGCCAGGATCCGCGAATTTCTCGGACAGGCGCGCAACTCGTTCATTCACGGCCTGATCCGTGCGCGGCCGGGGCGACAATCCTCATTGCCCGACTCTCGATGCCTGTGCGATGACTCACTGCCGGGTTACGCTGACGCACAGGTGGCGGAAGCCGGTCGTCAACTCACCGACGGGTTTGAATCCGCTCATCTTGGGGGCCGATTCCCCACGGCTTTTCCGACAGGTATCGGCGGGCGAGGCGTCCGGCGGGTCCCATGTGAAAGCGGGCTCGAAACCCATTCGCGTCGTCATGCCGGTCAAGGGCGTCGCGTCGCTGGCATGAAAGGTGCTCGATAGGACTGGGGGCGAGAATCTCCTGCGAGAGCCGCAATTATCGCTTACTGCTTATAAAATAAGAGCTTAAATACTGAAAAGAGGAGCTTCTCGAGGTCAACATTCGTGCCCGACCCACGAATGATGTGCAAGATTACACGCGAGCTGTGTGATAATACACACGGACAAGGGACAAGAGCGCCCTGCCTCGCGGTGCGTTGCATGTTCATTTCGAGGTTTTGGGTTGGTCACGAAGAGAAAACCCGACGACGAGCCGACCGGCGTGACGCGAATCCGTTGGTATCACTTTTATTTCCTGCTCGCGTTGTTCGACGTCCTGGTGATCACGCTCAGTCTTCACCTTCACAGTCGAACGCTTCGGAGCGTCAGCGCGCTGATCGGTGAAACAACGAAGCTCGATGAGCAGTCTCGGTGGCTGCAACTGGCACAACAACGCGTGCTGGAGCTCAACGCCCCGGGTAATGACCTGTTTCGGTCCGAGGATTACGACCTTCAGCGCCATCGATTCGACCTGGCGCGCCAGAACATGCGAATGGCGCTGGAGACGGGTGAGAAACTCATGCCGAATGCCGAGCTTCCCAGGGACGACATCGATGCCATGGTGAAGGCCGCCGAGGGCGTCTTCGGCGAGTTCGCGTTGCATCACCAGGAACGGATCGAACCAGGCAGCGGGCGGAGTGACCTCTCCGAGGCGGGCGAGTCCATGGCGCGAATGGATGATGCCCAGCATCGCGCGCTGCGGACCCTGGCCCGGGCCTTCTCCAAGAACGCGGCAGATCGCGATCAACTGTTGCAGCAGCACGAGCGGGACCTCCAGCAGCGGGCCGAACAGGAGCGGTATTTCATCGGCGCGATCATGGTGATACTCGTCGGCATCCTGGGATTCGGTCGTCGTCTTCAGCAGGCCGACCGGGCGCTACAGGAAGAGCGCCGGCGGCTGGTGGAAGAGCGGCGAGAGCGACTGGCGGCGATCGGAGAGTTGTGCTCGAGCGTGGCCCACGGGATTCGCAATCCGCTCGCCGCGATTCGCAGCTCGGCGCAGCTGGCGCTGGAGCTGGGAAAGCTGGATGCCGAGTCGCGGCAACGCATGGAGGACATACTGTCTGAGGGAGGCCGGTTGGGAGACCGTGTCAACGGATTGCTGGGCATCGCCAGGGCCACGGCCCATCACTTCGATACGCTTGACCTGGCCGACGTCGCGAGGAGCGCGGCGGCGGGGCTCGACCTGGAGTTCAAAAACCGCGGGCTGCGGCTCGACCTTCGCTGTACCCATGCGCCGCTTCAGATCAAGGGCGATCGCCACCAGATCGAGCAGATCGTCGTCGAGTTGCTTTCCAATGCCATGGATTGCTCGCCCGCTGGAGGAACGGTGACGCTCTCGTGCCGGACCGATCCGACAGATGCGGCCCGAGAGTTGATCGTCGAGGACGAAGGACCGGGCGTACCCGAGGAAGTGCGGGACCGCGTTTTCGACGTGTTCTTCACGACGAAGTCCGGCGGAACGGGGATCGGCCTGGCGACGATCATGCGCTACGCGAAGTTACATGGAGGCGACGTCCTTCTGGAGCATGGCGCCGGAGGCGGCGCGCGGTTTCGCGTGCGGTTTCCGCGGATTGAAGATCACGCCGGCTCCAATGGCGATACGGTCCTGTCGCGCGGACGTCGCCGCGCGACGAAATCCGCTTCGCGCCGCTGAGGCGGTGCTGTGAATGGGACCGACCCGAAAGATCGAGGGAAAGACCGATGGCCCGAGTGTTGATCGTTGAAGACGAGAAGATTCTCGCCAAGAACTTTGAGGCCAAGCTGGCCTCGGGCGGACACGCCGTCCGCGTGGCGCACAATGGGGCGACGGCCAGGACCGCGTCGGCGGAGTTCCTCCCGGAGATCATACTCCTGGACATCCGCCTTCCCGATTCGGACGGCCTGAAGCTCCTGCCGAAACTCAAGGCCGAGTGCCCGTTTGCCAACGTCATTGTCATGACCGCGCACGGCAACGAGCGGGTGGCGGTCGAGGCAATGAAGGCCGGGGCGTGTGAGTATCTGACCAAGCCGATCGACCTGGACGAGTTGCAGATCGTCGTCCAGCGCACGGAACGCCACCAACAACTGAGTGATACGCTTTCCTTCATTCGCGGCCAGGAAAAAGAGGAAAGCGGGCTCGACCACATGATCGGCGAGTCGCAGGCCGTGCGCGGTCTCAAGGAGACGATTCGGCGGTTCACGCGCGGCGAGGCGCTGGCGCTCGCCGATCCTCCCACGGTCTTGATCACCGGCGAGACCGGCACGGGAAAGGACCTGGCCGCCCAGGCGATTCACTATCAGGGGCCGCGTAGCGCCCACCCGTTCATCCACGTCAACTGCACGGCCCTTCCCGCGACGCTATTCGAATCCGAATTGTTCGGGCACGTCCGCGGGGCGTTCACCAGCGCCATCTCGGCCAAGCGGGGCCTGTTCGAAGTGGCCCACGGCGGCACGATTTTCCTCGACGAGATCGGGCATCTCGACGCCGACGTGCAGGCGAAGCTGCTGCACGCGATCGAGAACCGTGAGATTCGCGCCGTCGGAGGGACGGACACGCGGTCGATCAACGTGCATATCATTGCGGCGACCAACCGCGACCTGGAGGCCGCGGTGGAAAAGGGCGATTTTCGCCGTGACCTTTTTCATCGTCTGCACGTCATTCACGTGCACCTTCCCCCGTTGCGCGACCGCGAGGACGACGTCATCCTCCTGGCCTCGCATTTCCTGGCCCATCATTGCAAGCGATTCGGAATACCCGCCAGGCGGTTCAGTCAGTCCGCCCTCGATCTGATGCGAGGGTATAGGTGGAGGGGCAACATCCGCGAGCTGAGCCACACGATCGAAAGCTGCTTGCTGCAATCGGCCGGCGAAACAATCGAAGCGGACGATCTACGCCTGTCGAGCGGCGAAACGATCGAGCAGGGGGGCTTCGCGGTCGAACTGACCAATGGCCGAAAAATCGTGATGGACTTCGAAAGGCAACGGCCCACGCTCGATGAAGTCGAACACGCCATTCTCGTCGCCGCCTACGAACACACCGGGCAGAATCTCAGCCGCGCGGCGCGGATACTCGGCATCACCCGCGAGGCGCTGCGCTATCGGTTGAACAAGGGAGTCGAATCGGTGCAGACGGAGGGGTAGTCATGGATCGGGAAGCGCCGAGGCGCCGGAATTCGTCGCCACGGCGCGCTGACCGCCTGCGAGCGGCGACGATGAGGGAGCCGGGATCGTGAAGCCCTGGCCTGACTTCGTCGCCGTGGCGGTTCTGGTGTCCACCCTGCCCTCCCTGAGCTTGGCCGGGTCGGGGGGGTACGAGTCGACGGTTCTCGGCGTGCCGGCGGGCGCCGACGGCGTGGTCGGGGTTCGGCTCAACAACCTGGGCCACGTGGCCGGATGGTCGCAATACTTCGGGCAGGCAGAGCCGAGCTTGAAGGGATGGACCTGGACCCCGGAGGACGGCTTCACGGTTCA
>Ga0302046_10000120_pt1 | contig 81879 bp, 80 predicted proteins | sample RVTome_11_FD_200261 | JGI IMG/M metagenome (GOLD analysis project Ga0302046, IMG submission 200261) | Soil microbial communities from uranium-contaminated site in the Upper Colorado River Basin, Wyoming, United States - RVT147D111 (version 2) ... | reverse complement strand
AGCGGAGGGGGCGCCGTGCTCAGGCGCGGGCTTGAGAACCCTAGGTGCACTCGGGCTCCCCTCCGCGACCGCAGAGGTCATCTTACGACACTTCCGCGGGTCGCTCTTAATACAAGGTGCGAAGCCGCGACAGCGGCTGAGCCTCGAAGGATGGACGCAGGGCGGTGAACGGCCGAACCTCACCCGTCGCCGGGGTCGTCCATCACTTGCGGATAGCCGGGGAAGGTCTTGTAGGTGCCGGCGTCCACGTCGTAGGCGACGCGGCCGGTCATCGTCTCGAAGCCGCGCCCGTAGAGATGGAGATGGAGGGCGGGCACGTCGCCGCGCACGTGGATGGCGTGGATGTCGTCGGGCATGTAGGCGATCGCCGTGCCGGTCGTGACGGTGAACTCGTGGTCGACCTCGACCGTGCCGACGCCCTCGACCGCGCCGTCGTCGGTGCGGCGGTAGACCCACTGGTGCTCCGCGCCGTCGATGCCGGCGATCACCGCCCAGGTGGTGTGGTCGTGGGGCGGGCTCCTGGTGCCCGGCTCGCCGCAGTTGACGTAGAGCGCGAAGCGGTGGCCCTCGTCCTCCGAGAGGCGGTAGATGCGGTCGTCGGGGCGCGGCCCACGGGCCTTGAAGGTCTCGCGGGGGAAGAGCTCGGCGCGCCTTGCGAGGCCGACCATGATCCGCCTGATCTCCTCGAGCGCCTCGCGGGTGACGCCCCGCTCGGCCTCGATCGCGCGGACCTGTCCGATGGCCTCGGCGACGGCGGCGCGGCGCTCGGCGGCGACGGGCCTGGCTTCAGTCGTGGTTTCGGTCGTGGTTTCCACCGGATGCGGCCTTTCCTTGACGGCGCCCTCACACGCCGGGCTTGGGTATCCTATCCAAATAGCGCAGAAGGTGGACCAGGGTCGAGAGCTTCCCGCGCTGATAGGCCTCGACATCCATGTTCCGGAAGTCGTAGTAGCCTTGGCCCTCGCGCATGCCCGTCCTGCCCTCGGCGATCATCGCGTCGAGCTCGGGCGGCGGGGCGTGGCGCGGCGAGTCGAGCGCCTTGGCGAGGTAGTGCCCGGCGTAATAGACGATGTCGACGCCGCCCCAGTCGATGAACTCGATCGCGCCCATGGTCGCGTAGCGCGGGCCGAAGCCGTGCATGATCGCCTTGTCGATGTCCTCGGGGCTGGCCACGCCCTCGTGGACCATGCGCGCCGCCTCCGAGAGCATGAGCGACTGCAGGCGCGGCAGGATGTAGCCGGGCGAGGCGGCGCAGCGCACCGGCACCTTGCCGATCGCGGTGAGGAGATCCATGAGGCGCGTGGTGACGGCCTCGTCGGTGGTGGGCGAGGGGCTCACCTCGACCAGCGGGATGAGATAGGCGGGGTTGAGGAAATGGGCGTTCAGGAAGCGCCCGGGATGGGCGACCAGATCCTCTAGGTCGGTGACCAGCATGCTCGACGTCGTCGAGGCGACGATGGCGTCAGGGCGCGCCATCCGGCCGATCTCGGCGAAGGCCGAGGCCTTGGCCTCGCGGGTCTCGGGCACGCCCTCCATGACCACGTCGGCCTCGGCCAGCACCGCCGCGGCGCCGTCGGGGCCGGTGAAGGCGATGAGATCGAGGATCGGCGCGACCTGGGCCTCGCCGAGGACGTCGAGCGAGGCGAGGAAGCGCAGGTTCGCCTCGACCTCGGCGCGGCACTCGGCCTCGATGCGCGCGTAGTCGGCGGGCTCGCGCGGCTTGATGTCGACGATGGTCACGGGGTAGCCGGCATAGGCGAAGCAATGCGCCATGCCGCGGCCCATGCGGCCGGGCCCGACCAGGGCGATGGCGGGCTTGGGCGCGCTCATGGCGTGGGCCCGTCGCGCAGGAGCGCCGCGAGCGCGGCGCGGTCGAGACCGGCGATGCCGACGGTCTCGAAGGTGCGGCCGGTTTCGCGGAAGTCCTCGCCGCAGATCGCCGAGCCCAGCGCCAGGAGGCCGCGCGCGACCGGGACCGGCACGCCCGCGTACTCCCCGGCGGAGACCAGGAAGGCGAGGCCGAGGGCCACGTCCTCGACCATGTAGCGATGCTCGGTGAGCACGATCTTCTCGCGCCAGTCGCCGGAATCGGTGAGGCGCTCGTGCGAGCTGTCGCCGTACATCCACTCGTCTCGGTCGTCGTCGTAGTGGTCGGCGAGCGGGAAGTGCGGGGGGCCGTAGCCGAGGCCCTCGCGCACCGCCGCGCGCTCGGCGTCGAGGGCGTCGGTGACGCGGCGGATCGAGGGCTGGGTGCCCTCGTTGTGGATGTCCCAGGCGTCGAAATGCTCCAGCGGGCCGGCGTTCATCAGGATCAGCGGCGGATGGATGATCGGACCCGCGTTCATCAGCGCGCCGGCGAGCGCGTCCTCGATCGGCTCGACGGCGGGGAAGGCCGCCTCGATGACGCCAAGCGCGCGGTCGCTGTCGCGCGCCGGCATGACGCCGGTGGGCAGGCGCGTCGCGCGCACGCTGACCGCGACCTCGGCGGGCCCGTGCTTGCGGCAGAGCCAGGGCAGGGTGCCGGTCTCGGCGCAGGCGACCTTCGCGGCGTTGCCCGCCTCGCGCATGGCCTTCAGGAGCAGGTAGCTGCCGAAGGTGCCGGGGGGCAGGAAGACGACCTGGCCCTCGCCGAGCAGCGGCGCGAGCTGCGGGAAGAGCCCCGCCTGGGCGGTGGCGGGCAGCGGGATCAGGATGAGCTCGGCGCCGGAAACGGCTTGCGACAGGTCGGTGGTGGGCAGGGCGATCGCGGCCTTGCGCACGCCCTTGGCGTCCTTGACGGTTACGCTGCCCGCTTCCAGGACGGGCGCGAAGGCCTCGGCGTCGCGCCGCCAGAAGCGCACGGTATGCCCCGCTTCGGCCATATCCGCGGCGGCGGCGTAGCAGCCATGGCCGCCTCCCAAAACCGCAATCTCCATGGCCGCGCTCCGTTAGCTTTGTTTGATATCCAACAAAGCTAACGGGTTCGGATTGGCCTTGCAAACCGGAAAGGCACGGCGGCCGCGCGGGCAGGTGGTGGGAGCACAGCTCGATCGGATTGAATCGTCGTTTCGACCGAGCGTTGGCGAGCGGAGAAATCCAGGTCAAAGCCGGGCGCGGCGTCCGGCCGGATTTCTCCGCTCGGTCGTCATCCTGAGGCTCAAACGCCGACGGCGTTTGAGGGCAAGGCGGCGTCTCGAAGGGCACGCTCCCTCGGTCGAAATGTCCGCATTTATCCCCTTGACGTACGTAAGGTGAGTCCCCATATTGTGGTTAGGAGGGACACACCATGGCCAAAACGCTGACGGTTACGGACTTTTTCAAGCGCTTCCCGAGCGACGATGATTGCTTGGACCATCTTATGAAGGTCCGGTACGGCGCAACGCTCGATTGCCCGAAGTGCGGTAAGCACGGGCGGTTCTCTCGGATCGCGAAGATACCGGCCTATTCGTGCGCTTGGTGCGGCCATCACATTCATCCGATGGTCGGAACACCCTTCCACAAGTCGCGCACGCCGCTTCAGAAGTGGTTCTATGCGATGTATCTGTTCACCACGACGCGCCACGGCGTCCCCGCGAAAGAGCTTCAGCGCCAGCTTGGCGTGACCTACAAGACGGCGTGGCGCATGGGACACGAAATCCGCAAGTACATGGGCAAGGTGGACGGCAACCCGCCGCTCAGCGGCCATGTGGAAGCCGACGAAGCCTTTATCGGCGGATACCAGAAGCGGGGCTCCGGTCCAAGCAACAAGACGGTCGTGTTCGGTGCGGTCGAGCGTGAGGGGCGCCTGTTCACTCGCGTCATCCGGAACACGCGCCGCCACTCGCTTGAGCCGGTGATTATTGAGTATATCGAGCGCGGCACGCTGGTCAGCACCGACGAATGGCGCGCCTATACCTTCCTGAGCCGGTCGGGATACGGGCACGGCACCGTCAACCACGCCTCCAAGCAATGGACCAACGGCGTGCATCACACCAACACCATCGAAGGCTTCTGGGCCATGCTCAAGCGCTCGATCCGCGGCACGCACATCCATGTCAGCCGCAAGCATCTGCCCAAGTACCTCGGGGAGTTTGAGTATCGCTTCAACATGCGGCATCATCCGGAGGCGATGTTTTCCCGTCTGCTTTTAAGCTTCTAGTGGTGGCGTCATGGCCAAGGCCAAGCTCACGATTCAATTCGGGACGAAGGACATCACCATTCGATGCCACAAGTGCAAGGGCCTCGACTTCGATATTCCCCGTGAGCCCAAGCCTGAAGACCTGATCACCTGTCTCGGGTGCGGTGAAAGCGGCCCCTATGGTGAAATCACAACCGCCGCGCTCGAAAAGCTCCACCAGAAGCGCGATGAGATTATTAGCGTCCTGATACGGGGCGGGAAGACGACGCATTAGTCTATCAATGGCCGCTTCAATCTCAGATGTATCAACGACAAAGCGAGCCATCACTTATCGTGCTCATCTTTCTCCGGATTTTTAGTCATTGCGTCCAGCAATCGCTCAAACAACTCAGCGTCGGCCTCAGACGGGTGCTCTTTTGCGAAGCGATCCAGCTTGCCAAGCTTGCGGGCCTCTTCAAGGCTCAGGTATTTCCCTCTTGCCATCCCTCAACAGTCTCCTTGCGCGGCCAAAGTTCCTCCAGGTCGTGTCGATCTATCAGTAAACCCTCATAATTTGGGCCATGAAAACTGCGATCAATCCGTATTGTCCGACCTGTGCCCATATCAGAAAACAGTATGTTTTTTCGATCAATCGCGTTGAAGTGCCAAAAGCTCGTATCGATCAATTCATGGCCGGATGAGGAATCTTTGCATCCTTGGAAGCGCAAATATCCTGATCGTGCCGCATTCTCAAATTCATCTATGATTTCAAATGCCGCAGGCACCAAAGTTCTTTTAGGGCGCCAAGTTGTATTGTTTTCGACATAATCTATTGCACTTCGTACGCTTATCTCTGCAGCTGTTTCCTTCTCTAATTGGGCTTTCTTTTCTTCCCCATGCCCCCGTATCGCCCAGCGTACTAAAAGCATTGTTGTCAAACATAAAATCAGAACGGCGAACACAATGGCCCAATACCAAGGCAGCCCGACAAGCCACCCAAATAATGGTATGGTGGCAGGAAGCGCCACGAGCATCAACCGCTGCCATAGGTCGGTTTGATCCAAAACTTTGCGAACCAACCAACCCACGCCACCCGCAACCACCGCCCAACCGATCTTTTCAATGACCTTGCCCACGACGCGCCGCAAAATCGGTGGCTTGCGCGGCTCCGCCACAACCAAAGATTTTTCGTCTTTTTCCGCCATACCGCTAATCCTGACTCCAATCGCCCGCCCACACAACGGGCGCGCGAGCAAAGTACAGGATTAGCGTACGTACGTCGAAGGGATAAACGCGGAAATGTCGACTAAGGGCATTCGGACGACCGGCTATCGCCCCTGCGCCTTCTCCCACCATTGCCTGGGCGTGGCGCGGCGGCCGGCGCGCAGGCGGTCGTCGATCCAGAGCGCGAGCTTGCGCAGGCGCGTGCCGGCGAGGCTGCGCCAGGCGCGCCAGACCCACTTGGTGAAGTCCTTGTTGTAGGGGCAGACGCGCATGCAGATGGCGCAGTCGCTCTGCAGCTTCACCCAGTAGCCGAAGCACTTCTCGCAGTTCGCGGTCCATTTCCTCACGCCGCGGATCGAGGAGGCGTTGTGGGTCTCGTCGCTCGGCGGGCCGAAGGGCAGCGCCTTGGGCGGGCAGGCCTGGGCGCAGCGCTCGCAGATGTCGCAGAACGCGCGCACGCCGAAGGCCTTCGGCTTGTCGTGCGCCAGCGGCAGGTCGGTGAAGATCTTGGAGAGGCGCACGCGCGGGCCGAACTCCGGCGTGATCACGAGCTGGTTGCGGCCGTATTCGCCGAGTCCCGCCTTGACCGCGTAGGGAATGGCGAGCGCGGTGTCGTTGGCCGAGGCATAGGCGGTGTAGCCGAGGTAGCGGATGTACTGCGCCAGGAGCTGCGACATGGCGATCTCGTTCGAATAGACCTTGCCGGCGGCGGCCCCGGCCAGCGCCGAGGGCATGGTCTGCAACAGGTCGCGGTCCATCGAATGGGCGAGCACGATGACGTTGGGCAGGCCCTCGACCACGTCGTTGGGACGGCCGCCCTTGGTGCGGAAGTCGTACTTCTCCGAATAGTGCCAGCGCTCGTCGCTGCCGGTGATGCCGCAAAGGTCGGCGCCGAACATCCTGGCGACGTGCTTGATCTCGGCGGCCTGGGCCTCGGGCGAGGCGATCTCGGCCTTGAGGTCCACCGGCGGCGTGTAGGGCGTGATCTCGTCGAGGAAACCCTCGGCGCGGCCTTCGGCGAAACCGCGGTTGCTGTATTCGTTGGCCACGGTCCAGGCCGCGTTGCGCAGGGCGAAATCGCGCTGGCGGTAGCCGTCGCCCTTGCGCGGCACGACGGTGTGGTGCGAGGCGAAGAAGCGCTTGGCCGCGTCGCTCTTCACCGCGGGATCCCAGCGCGAGCGGCAGTAGATGTCGTTCCTCTGGCTGAAGCGGGCGAAGTCGGCGGTGACCTCGATGCCGGCCTCCGCGTCGCCCGGGCGCGGGCCGAGCGCGCCCGGGCCGGCCTCGCCGGACACGCGGTTGGACGGCCAGCCGGGCTGGACATAGCCTTCGCGGTCGTCGGAATTCTGGGTCATCGCGGCCTCCGGCATTCGATTGCCGCGCAAGGGTACATCATTTTAGTACGAAATCGGACTATTATTTCATGGATACGCGATTTTCCGGTCGTTCTAGTTATTTAGGGTTGGTCTTTCTGTCGCTCATCGCGCGCAGCCAGTCGGCGATCGGGGTGAAATCGCCGCCCTGGCCGAGCTTGCGGGTCGAGCGGTCGAGCGTCTCGATGATGCGGATCAGGATGGGCTCCAGCGCCTGCGCCTTGCGGGTCAGGAAGAGCTGCGCGGCGCGGCCGTCCCGGGGGTCGGGGCGCCGCTCGACGTAGCCCTGCGCCTCGATCCGGCGGATCAGGGTGGTGAGCGTCTGCTTGGTGAGGCCGGCGCGGCGCGCCAGCTCGCCCAGCCGCAGCCCGTCCTCCTCGAACAGCGGCACCAGCACGGCGCCGAAGGAGGGGCGGATATCGTCGACGCCGGCGTCGCGCAGCAGCGCCAGGAACATCGCATTCCAGCGCCGCGCCGCCTTGTTCAGCAGGTAGCCGGTGTCGTTGCGCCATTGTCGGGTAGCCATGACGGGCGAGGTAGGACACGCGACGATTGAATGTCAAGCGCGCCGGGCGCCGCATATAACTTATTGGTAACTTGTTGGATATCCAACAAAATTGGTTGCAATGCCACCGCCAGGTAAATTACCTTCCGCAGGCGTCGGCGGTTCGGCCATAATGGCGCGCGTTCGGGGCCCGGGCGGGCGTTCAAGTGCCTGCGCATGCGACAATGGCCGATACGAGCCAAGCGCCGAAACGAGCAATGGGCCTCATGGCGGGCCCTACTGAACTGGGAGGTTCGACAATGTATCTGAAGAGACTTGCATTTGCCGCGGCGGGCGCCGCGGTTGCGGCCGGGATGGGCGCAGCACCGGCCGTCTCGGCCGAGGTGACGCTGCGCGGCGCCAGCTGTTTCCCGATCGGCGCGCCGCCGGGCCGGCCGTTCGAGGCGCTGGTCAAGGAAGTCAACAAGCGCGGCAAGGGCGTCGTGCAGATCAATATGGTCGGCGGCGCGCCGGCGATCGGCAGCCCTTTCACCCTGACCCAGAAGATGTCGCGCGGCGCCTATGACGTGGTCGGCTGCACCGAGGCTTATTTCGGCAACGTGCTGCCCGAAGCGCCGGTGCTGCGCATGCAGGAGTATTCCTTCGCCGAGTTGCGCCGGCGCGGCGCGGTCGCCTACGTGCAGAAGCTGTTAAACGCGAAGGGCATCCACTATGTCGCGCGGCACCACGATTTCGGGCCGTTCTTTCTCTTCCTGTCCAAGCCGATCAAGGGGCCGAACCTGAAGGGCCTGCATCTGCGCGTATCGCCGGTCTACACGGCGTTCTTCACCTCGCTGGGCGCCACCGTGCAGCGCTCGAACATCGCGCAGGTCTACACCTACATGGAAAACGGCACGGTCCAAGGCTACGGCTGGCCGGCGCTGGGCTGGGTTCCGGCCTGGATCAAGGTGACCAAGTACCGGGTCGACCCCGGCGTCTACCATTCCTCGCTGCACACGCTGGTCAATCTGCGCAAGTGGAAGTCGCTGACCACCGAGCAGCAGGACGTGATCACCCAGGTCGGCCTCGCCTTCGAGGCGAAGGCGGAAACCGATACGCCCGCCTTCAAGGCGCTGATGAAGAAGCAGACCGACTGGTCGACCAAGAACGGCATGAAGATCATCACCTTCACCGGGGCGGATCGCGCGAAGTGGGTCGGCGCCGCCAATAACGCCGGCTGGGCCGAGGTGGCCAAGCGCAGCCCGAAGCACGTCCGCAACCTGCGGCGGCTGTTCACCAAGGGCAAGTGACCTGATCCGGCCCTGGCGGGGATGCGGGACCGTGCGGGTCCGGCGTCCCCGCGGGCCGGACCACGGGTGCGCGCGGGTGCGCGAAGGCGAGGACGGATAATCGATTGCATGGTTCGCCGGGCGGCAGAACCGGGAAACGGCGCGCGCCTCCGGCGACGAACGGGAGGAGCCGAACCATGACGATACTGAAACGGTTACTGACGGCCGCCTCGGGCGCCGCCGCGCTGGCTGGCCTCGCGGCCGCGCCGGCGCTGGGCGCCGCGGTGGTCCTGCGGGGCGCCAGCTGCTTTCCGATCGGCAGCCCGCCTGGGCTTGGCTTCGAGAAATACGTGAAGGACGTGAACGCCGCCGGCAAGGGCGTGGTCCGGATCAAGCTCCTGGGCGGCGCGCCGGCGATCGGCAGCCCCTTCACCATGACCCTGCGCATGTCGCGCGGCACCTACGACATCGTCGGCTGCCCGGATGCCTATTTCGGCAACGTGGTGCCCGAGTGCGAGGCGCTGAGGCTCTCCGACTACAAGCCCTCGCAGATGCGCAAGAACGGCGCCTACGCCTACATGCAGAAGATCTTCAACGCGAAGAACATCCATTTCCTGGGCCGCCAGCGCAGCGACGGGCCGTTCTTCCTGTGGACCAGCAAGCCGCTCGCCAAGCCCGATCTGACGGGCTGGCATCTCCGCGTCTCGCCGGTCTACACGCCCTTCTTCAAGAGCCTGGGCGCCACGGTGCAGCGCTCCAACATCGCGCAGATCTACACCTACATGGAGAACGGCACGGTGCAGGGCTATGGCTGGCCGGCGATCGGCTGGGTGCCGCCCTGGATCAAGGTGACGAAATACCGTGTCGAGCCGGGTTTCTACGTCGCGGCGCTGCAGCTCATGGTGAACCTGGAGAAGTGGAAGAGCCTGACCGACGCGCAGCGCGCGGTGCTGGCCAAGGTCGCCATGCAGCACGAGCGCGCCAACGAGGACCACACGGCGCGGCTCGCCAAGGCCAAGGCCTGGATGACGAGCAAGGGCATGAAGACCATCACCTTCACCGGCGCCGACGCGGAGAAATGGACCAAGGCGGCCAAGGACACCGGCTGGGCCCAGCTGATCGCCCGCAGCCCCAAGCATGGGCCGGTGCTGCAACGCATGATGCGGAAGAACTGAGCGTTTCGACCACGCCGGGGCGGTCCGCGTCACGGGGCCGCCCAGCCGATCTTCGTCCCGTGACGTTTCGTGCTCGTCAGGATACGGCCAACTCGCGATGAACAGATTCCTCGACCGGTTCGAGACGGCTTTCAATCGGTTCAACACGTTCATCGCCGGGCTGGTGGCGGCCTCGATCGGCGCGTTCGCGCTCTTGATCCCCTTCGACCTGCTGCTGCGAAAGATGCGCTGGGGCAACCTGCCGTGGCTGGGCGAGGGCATCGAATACGCGCTCTATGTCGGCGTCTTCCTGTCGGCGGCCTGGGTGCTGCAGCGCGGCGCCCATGTGCGCGTCGACATCGTGGTGGCGGCGCTGCCGCAGCGGCTGGCGCTGCGCATGGAAAAGATGCTCGACATCATCGGCGCGGTGCTCTGCGCCGTGCTCTGCTACTTCGGCGTCACCGCGGCGATCACCGAGTTCGTCGACGCGACCTTGCCCGACAAGGATCTGCGGATCGACAACTGGTACATGATGTTGGCCTTCGCGCTCGCCTTCGCGCTGCTGTCGATCGAGTTCCTGCTGCGCATCCGGCGCGCCGGCGAGGCCGGCGACAGGGCGGGGTTCTGAGCAATGGCTTGGTACAACGCCATGCTGCTGCTGCTGGGGCTGGTCTGCCTGCTGCTCTTCCTCGGCCTGCCGGTGGCCTTCGCCTTCTTCGCCGCGAACATCTTCGGCTCCGCCTTCTTCATCGGGCGGCTGGCCACCGACGGCGACTGGTATTCGGTCCAGGTGGCGCTTTCGAGCATGCCGATGGAGTTCCACCTGGCGATCAAATACGCGCTGACGCCGATCGCGCTGTTCCTCTTGATGGGCGAGATCCTGTTGCAGACGGGGGTCGCCTTCAAGGCGATCGGCGCGATCGACCGCATGATCGCGCGCGTGCCCGGCCGCCTCTCGGTGGTCTCGATCGTCGGCGGCACGGTGTTCTCCTCGCTCTCGGGCTCGACCATCGCCAACACCGCGATACTCGGCAGCGTGCTGCTGCCCGACATGGTGAGCCGCGGCTACAAGCCGGCGATCTCGATGGGCCCGATCATGGCGGTCGGCGGCATCGCCATGCTGATCCCGCCCTCGGCGCTGGCGGTGCTGCTGGCGAGCCTGGCCGAGCAGTCGGTGGCGCAGCTGCTGATCGCCGGCATCGTGCCGGGCATCCTGATGGCGGTGCTGTTCTTCGCCTATGTGGTCGGACGCTGCATGATGGACCCGTCGCTGGCGCCGGGCTACGACCCCGACGAGAGCCATCTCGACAAGCCGATCACCTTCGCCGTCAACCGCAAGGGCCGCGCCGTCTACTCGCGGACCTATGCGGGGCGGAAGCTGCGGGCGGTGAACCGCCTGCTGCCCTTCGCGCTCTACATCTTCCCGCTCTTCGCGATCTTCGTGGTCGTGGTCGGCAGCATCTTCTTCAAGTTCGCGGCACCCACCGACGCCGCGGCGCTGGGCTGCCTTGCCGCGCTCGGGGCCTGCTACTTCTTCCGCGTCTTCAAGTCGAAGATCACCATCACCGGCATCGACGGGGCCGACTTCAACTGGCGCGCCATCGCCAAGGCCTTGATGGAGACGGCGAAGATCAACACGATGATCCTCTTCATCATCGCGGGATCCCTGGTCTTCACCCAGGCGCTCGCGGTTTCGGGCGCCACGCGCGGCATGCTGGAAGCCCTGTCGACGCTCCAGCTCACCCAGTTCACCGTGGTGCTGATGATGATGGCGGTGCTGCTCTTCCTCGGCGCCTTCATGGACCAGGTGAGCATGTTGCTTCTCACGCTGCCGTTCTTCCTGCTCGGCGACTCCTCGCTGCAGGTGGTCTTCAAGATCGACGTGATCTGGCTCATGGTGCTCATCCTGATCACCATGGAGATCAGCCTGCTGACGCCGCCCTTCGGGCTCCTGCTCTACGTCATGAAAGGCGTGGCGCCCTTCGACGTCACCATCGGTCAGGTTATCCGTTCGGCCCTGCCGTTCATCCTGATCGAGCTGGCGGTGCTGGCGCTGCTGATCGCGATCCCCGAAGTGGCGACCTGGCTGCCCTCGAAAATCGACTGAGCCGGGACGACAGGAGGAGTCCGTCCGGAGTCCGGCCGCGTTCCGCCCTTAGATCGGGTCGCATTCGGGCCGGATCGAAAATCGATCCGGCCCGAATGCGTGAATCCGATCTAACTAGTTGATAATAGAGCAGATTCACGTAATTAGGTCGAATCAAGAAGTGATTCGACCTAATCACGACCTGCTCTAGGGCCTCCGTTGCCACTTCCACGCCGTTTTCGGCATGAAACCCGCGCATCTATTGCGTAAGATCGCCATGGGCCGGCGCCGATGGGCGGGCGCGTCGCCGCCCGCAGCCGAGCGACCACGGGAGGCCACGATCGGCCGAGCTCTCCGAACCTATTTCCGCGGGCCCTCCGGCGCCGGCAGAGCGCCGTATGCGCCCGTGTTCGTCGCGATGCTGCTGGCGGCCATGACGGCGTTCGCCGCGCCGGTGCTGGCGGCCGAGGCGCCGGACCGCGTCGACGAGGCGGCCAGGCGGGCGCTGGCGGACCGGGATATCCAGACCACCTTGCCGGGGTTGGCGGGGCGCACCCGCGCCAGCCCAGCGCCGCAGCCGCCGCCGCGCGGCGATCAGAACGCGCGGCGCCGGCGCGAGCCGGACATGCGCTCTGGCGACCAAACCGCCGGGGTCGGCGGGGTCGGCAAGGTGGTGCTGTGGGCGGTCGCGATCGTGGCCGGGCTGGCGCTCATCTATTTCGTGCTGCGCGAGGTGCTGGCCTGGCGGCTGGGCTCGGGGCGCAAGCGCTTCGAGGCGGCGGACGCGGCGGTGGTGGCGGGCGCGGCGGCGGGCCCGGACGAGGACGAGCGGCGCGCGGGACTGCTCGACGAGGCCGACCGGCTGGCCGCGCGCGGCGCCTTCGCCGAGGCCATCCACCTGATCCTGATGCACAGCCTGGGACGGCTGGAGGGTGTCGGCGAGCAGCGCATCGGGCGCTCGCTGACCGCGCGGGAGATCCTGCGCGGCAGCCAAGTCGGCAAGGTCACCGCGCGGGCGCGCCAGCTCCTGGGCGCCATCGTCGGCGCCTCGGAGCTCGCCCATTTCGGCGGACGGCCGGCGGACCGCGACGCCTATCAGCGTTGCCGCGAGGCTTTCCAAGGCTTTGCCGCCGAAACCGGAGAGCCGGCATGAGCGCGGGCGCGGGCGTGTTCTCGCGGCGCGTGCTGTTCTGGCTGGTCACCATCGGGGTGATCTCCTTCCTCGGCTCGATCGCGCTCATGGTGGGTGGCGGCGGCGCCGATCCCGGCGCGCGCTACGGCGGCCACACCGACGCGGTCTCGGCGATCGGCACCAAGGCCTTCGTGCGCACGCTGGAGCGGCTGGGCGCGCCGGTGGTCGAGAGCCGCTTCGGCTCGGCGGGCAAGGCGCGCGGCGGCGTGCTGATCCTGGCCGAGCCGCGGCTCGAGGGCTGGCGGAAGAAGGCGTTCGAACGGATGCTGCGCGCCGAGCGCACGATCGTGGTGCTGCCGAAATGGCGCGGCCGGCCGTCGCGCGCCAACCGGCGCTGGGTCGGGGCGGTGGGATTGCTGTCGCGCGACACGGTCACGCAAGTGCTGAGCCAAATCGATCCGGGCGCCCGCGTCGTGCGGCTGGGACGGCGGGTCAACGTCTATCCCAACCGTTTCGGCGCCAAGCCCGACCTGCCGGTCCCCCAGCTCATCCGTTCGCGCGTCCTGCAGCCGCTGGTCGAGGCGCCGGAGGGCATGCTGGCGGGGGTGAGGATCATCGACGGAAAGCGCGTCCTGGTCATCGCCGATCCGGACCTGCTGTCCAACCACGGCCTCGGCCGGGGCGGCAACGCGCGGGTCGCGGTGGGGCTCGTCAATGCCTTCCGGCCGCGCGGCGGGCCGGTCGTCTTCGACACCGCGCTGCACGGGGCGGAGAAGAAGCCGAGCCTGGTGAGGAGCCTCTTCGAGCTGCCCTTCGCGGTCGGCACGGCGGGTGGCATCGCGGCGCTGATCGTGCTGCTGTGGGCGGGGGTGGGCCGCTTCGGCGCGCCGCGGCGGGCCGGGCCGGTCTTCGAATCGGGCAAGGTGACGCTGATCGACAACGGCACGCGCCTGCTCCGCTTCGGCGGCCACCAGCGCGAGATCCTCGACCGCTACCGCCGCGCCGTGCTGGCGGTGGTGACGGCGCGGGTGCATGCGCCGGCGGGCGCCCAAAGCGATGGTGGCGCGGCGCGCGCGGCGTGGCTCGACCGGGTCGGCGGCGCGCGGGGCGCGGCCGAGCGCTGGAGCGCCTTGGCGGCGCATGTCGACGAGCTGGTGCGGGACAGCAAGGCCTCCGACCGCCGCCTGGTCGATGCGGCGCGGCGCCTGGAACGATGGAAACGGGAGATGGTGGATGGATCTTGACGGCATCCAAGGGCTCGCCGAGCGCATTCGCGGCGAGGTCGGCAAGGCGATCGTGGGCCAGGGCGAGGCGCTCGACCTCATCTTCGCGGCGCTGATCTCGCACGGCCACGTGCTCCTCGAGGGCGTGCCGGGGACTGCGAAAACCATGCTCGCGCGATGCTTCGCGGCGACGCTTTCGCTCGACTTCGGGCGCATACAATTCACCCCCGACCTGATGCCGGGCGACGTGCTGGGCACCAACCTCTTCGACTTCAGGACCAACGAGTTCAGCCTCACCAAGGGGCCGATCTTCACCCAGGTCCTGCTCGCCGACGAGATCAACCGGACCCCGCCCAAGACCCAGGCGGCGCTGCTCGAGGCGATGAACGAGCGCACCGTGACGATCGACGGGACCAGCCACTCGCTGGGCGAGAGCTTCGTGGTGATCGCGACGCAGAACCCGATCGAGCACCACGGCACCTATCCGCTGCCCGAGGCCCAGCTCGACCGCTTCCTCTTCAAGCATATCCTCAGCTATCCGGGGCGCGACGAGGAGCGCGCCATCGTCGTCCGCCACGGCCACAGGGCGACCATGCCCGACATCAAGAGCTTCGCCATCCAGCCGGCGGCCGACGCGGCGGCGCTGGCGGCGGTGCGCGCCACGGTGGCGGAGATCCGCCTGGCCGACGACATCGTCGACTACATCGTCGACCTCATCCGGGCGACCCGCGAGCATCCCTCGCTGCAGTTCGGGGCGAGCCCGCGGGCGGCGACCATGCTGGCATCGGCGGCGCGCGCCTTCGCCGCCATGCAGGGCCGCGACTACGCCATCCCCGACGACGTGAAGACGCTGGCGCTGCCGGCGCTGCGGCACCGCGTGGTGCTGGCGCCGGGGGCGGAAATCGAAGGCCTCGGCGCCGACCAGGTGATCGGCCAGATCGTCGAGGCGACGGCGGCGCCGCGCTGATGCGGCCGACCGGGCGAGCGGCGGCTCTGGTGGGCGCCTCGGTGCCGGTCGCGCTCGTCGTCGCGGTGGTCTTTCCCGAGGCCTGGCCGTTCGGGCTGGCCTTCCTCGCCGGCGGGCTTGCCTGCATTGGCCTCGACGCGCTGATGTCGCTGCCGCCGCGGGGGCTCGGCGTCGAATGGACGCTGCCGCCGGTGCTCTATATCGGCTCGAGCGATCCGCTGCTGGTCGCGCTGACCCCGGCCGGCGGCGGACGCCCGGTCACGGTGGAGCTGGCGCTCGACGCGGACCGGCGCCTGCGCCCGCCGCCGCGCGTCCGCGCCACGGTGGCCGGCGGGGCGCGCTCGGAGGTCGGCATATCGCTGCGGCCGCGGCGGCGCGGGCTCGCGGTGGTGCAGAAGCTGTGGCTGCGCTGGCAGGGTCCGATGGGGCTCGTCTGGCGCCATAGCGAGCACGCGATCGGCAGCGAGGTCGCGGTGCTGCCCAACGTCCGGGCGGTGCGCGCGGCGGCGATCCGCTTCTTCGCCCGCGACGCGCCGGCCGGCCAGAAGCTGCAGAACCAGCAGGGCGACGGCTCGGAGTTCGACGCCATGCGCGACTACGTGCCGGGGCTCGACCGGCGCAGCGTCGACTGGAAGCATTCCGCCCGCCACCGCCGCCTGGTCTGCAAGGAGTTCAAGGCCGAACGCAACCACAACATCGTGCTGGCCTTCGATACCGGGCACCTAATGAGCGAGCCGCTCGAGGGCGTGGCGCGGCTCGACCGGGCGATCAATGCGAGCCTGCTGCTCGCCTATGCCAGCCTGCGCGAGGGCGACCGGGTCGGGCTCTTCGGCTTCGACGCGCAGGTGCGGCTCTACAGCGAGCCGGCGGGCGGGTTGCAGAACTTCACCCGCGTGCAGCACGCCGCGGCGGGGCTCGAATACCGGCCGGAGGAGACCAATTATACCTTGGGGCTGACGCATCTGTCGTCGCGCCTCAAGCGGCGCTCGCTGGTGGTGCTGATGACCGACTTCATCGATACCGTGACCGCGGAGATGATGGTGGAGAACCTGGCGCGGCTGACCCAGCGCCACGTCGTCATGTTCGTGAGCTTCGTCGATCCGGCGCTGGCGCTCCTGACCGATGCCGAGCCCGCGAGCATCGACGCCATGGCGCGGGCCACCGTGGCCGGCGACTTCGTGCGCGAGCGCGCGGTGGTGATGGAGCGCCTGGCGCGCCTCGGCGTGCACTGCCTCGACGTGCGCCACGAGGAGGTCAACACGGCGATGCTCAACCGCTATCTCATGATCATCCACCGGGAGCTGATCTGAGATGGCGATTGTGCACCGGGCCGCGGCGGAGACCGAGACCGGCCGGGCGCCGGCGGCTTCTGCCGGACCGGCGACCGCCGCGCATTCGGGCGCGCCGGGCTTCACCCTCAAGAGCACCGCCTTCCGGGCCGAGCGCGAGCCGGCCTGGCGGCGGCTGGAGGCGCTGATCGCGCGGGCCGAGAGCTCCGGGCTGGCCAGCCTGGAGGCGCGCGAGCTCCTGCGCCTGCCGATCCTTTACCGTGCGGTGCTCTCGTCGCTCTCCGTTGCGCGGGCGATCTCGCTCGACCGCAACCTGCTCACCTACCTGGAGAGCCTGTCGAGCCGCGCTTATTTCCTGATCTACGGCGGGCGCTCGAACGCGCTCTCGGCGATCGGGCAGTTCCTCGGCGCGACGCTTCCCAAGGCGGTGCGCGCGGCACGCTGGTACATCGCGCTGGCCGCGCTCTGCCTGGCGCTGGGCGGGGTCGTCGGCTACGTGCTGACCGTCGGCAACCTCGACTGGTTCTACACCTTCGTCTCGGAGGGCAGCGCGGGCGGCCGCACGCCGACCGCCGACACCGAGACCCTGCGACGTCCGCTCTACACCGACGGGCGCGGCTTCGCCGAACGCCTGACGGCCTTCGCGAGCTTCCTCTTCACCCACAACGCGCGGATCGGCATCATGGCCTTCGCGCTCGGCTTCGCGCTCGGCGCGCCGACGGTGTTGCTGTTGTTCTTCAATGGCTTGACGCTGGGGGCTTTCGTGGCGCTCTACGTCAGCCGGGGCCTCGGCGTCGAGCTCGCGGGCTGGCTCCTGATCCACGGCGTCACCGAGATGACGGCCATCGTGCTCTGTGGCGCCGCCGGGCTGATGCTCGGCCGGGCGGTGATCTTTCCCGGCGAATACACGCGGCTGCAGAACCTGGCGCGGGCCGGGCGGGGCGCGGCGGTGATCGTGATCGGCGCGGTGCTGATGTTCTTCGTCGCCGGGCTGCTCGAGGGCTTCGGCCGGCAGCTCATCCTGGAGACCGAATCGCGCTTCCTGGTGGCGGGCGTGACCGGGGTCCTGTGGGCGCTCTATTTCGTCCGCGCCGGCCGGGGGCGCCGATGAGCGACCCGGCCCGGCAGAGCACAGCTTCCAGCGCCGCCATGCAGGCGCCGCGGCCGATCGGCCTGGGCTCGCGGCTGGCGCGCTGGATCGAGACGCCCGAGGGGGTGGTGCTGCCGATCCAGCTCGGCCAGCGCGGCGAGCGGGCGGTCGCTTTCATCCTCGATTTCCTGATCGTCATGGCGATCATCTTCGGGCTCTACCTGGCGCTCCTCATGGCGGTCATCGGCGGCGGGCTGGGCGGGGTGAACTGGCTGGCGGCGCTGGTCATGCTGGCCTCGTTCTTCATCCGCAGCTTCTATTTCGCCTTCTTCGAGCTGCGCTGGCAGGGCACGACGCCGGGCAAGCGGGTGATGGGGCTGCGCGTCATCGACCGGGCGGGCGGCCCCTTGACCCCGCAGGCGGTGCTGGCCCGCAACCTGATGCGCGAGGTCGAGATCTTCCTGCCGATCACGGTGCTGATCAGCGGCACCTTCGGCGGCGAGGTCTGGCAGACGCTGGCGACGATCGGCTGGCTGGCGGTCTTCATGTTCATGCCGCTGTTCAACCGCGACGGGCTGAGGGTCGGCGACATGATCGCCGGAACCTGGGTGGTGGCCGCGCCCAAGGGCGCGCTGATGCAGGACCTGGCGGGCGGCGAGGCGATACCGGCGGGTGTGGCGGGCGCGGCGGGCGCGGAAATGCCGGCGGCGCCCTTCTACAACTTCACCACCAAGCAGCTCGACGCCTACGGCATCTACGAGTTGCAGACGCTGGAGGGGGTGCTGCGCGACCGGCGGCCCAATGCCGCGGAGGTCCGCGCGGAGGTGGCGCTGCGCATCCGGGCCAAGATCGGCATGGACGATCCCGACCCCCCGGACGACGAACGTTTCCTGCGCGAATTCTACACCGCCATGCGCGCGCGCCTGGAGCGCCGCATGCTGTTCGGCGTGCGCCGCCGCGACAAGCACGACCGGCGGTAAGGCGGTAAGGCGGTAAGGAAGATTAGTCGAAGACGGCGGCGATCGGCTCGACGCCGAGGCCTTCCTTGGCGGCGCGGAGGTCGTGGTAGGCGACCGCCGCCATCACCGCGTTCAGGGCCGCGTGGAATGCCGTGACGATCAGCGCGACCAGCCCACCCGCGACGGCGCCGGCGATCGTCGAGCCGCCGATGGCGTAGAGCTGCGCGCCGAGGATGTTGGCCAGCATCGAGAGGCCCCAGTTGATCAGCATCACGACGACGATGATTCCGAAGGCGCGCCAGCGCTCGCCCTTGGTGAGGGCGGCGCTGCGGCGGAGGCTGGCGACGACGCCCGGCCGCTCGACCGCGCAGGCCGGGACGGCCAGCCACCAGATCGTCAGCAGCGCGAGCACGGGGACCAGCGAGACGAAGAACAGGAGGTAAGAGAATCCGCTGCTTGCGAGCAGGCCCAGCAGGATCCCCGGCAACACGCACCCCACCACCGCCAAGGCGACGAGCCCGGCGATGCCCAGCGTCGGGAACACGACCCCGATGGCGGCGGCGAGGCAGTCGCCCAATTGCGGCCTTTCGCCCCGCAACGCACCGATCGCGCCATGCGCGATGCCCGCCGTGGCGACGTAGGCGAAGAGGAAGCTCAAGGTTACCGATGCGAAGGACAGAACGATGCTTTGGGAGACCGACAGCTCGACCAGGCGCAATGCCTGGACGATCGCGGCGGCAGGCAGCATTACGATCAGCGCCGTGCCGCCGAACGGAACGATGTTGCGGAAGACCTGCGCGAAGCCGACCGAGAGCACGTGGCCGACACGAAATGACTGGCTTTGCGGGTCGGTCATCGTGCCATACGAATACGTCGGGGCAGCTCGCAACGCGTGAGCGGAATATGCTCTAGTCGAATACGCGCGCGATCTCGTCGGTGCCCACGCCTTCCTTGGCGACGCGCAGGTCGTGATAGGTGACCGTCGCCATGACGGCGTTGAGGGCATAGTAGAAGCCGGCCGCGAGCGACAGCAGGACCGGCGGGAACAGCACCGATCCGGTCTGCGTCCCGGCGTAGGCCAGCGCCGTCGTCACCAGCAGCACGCCGACGCCGACTAGCCAGACGATCGCCATCACCGCGAGCACGCGCCAGCGCTCGCCCTTGGTCAGCTCCACGCTGCGGCGGACCGAATGGCCGACGCCCCGGCGCTCGATCACGCAGGCCGGGATCGCGACGAAGAAGACGATCAGCACGAAGAACGGAAAGGCCAGGAGCCCCAGGGCCAGAAGCACCTGGAGCCCGCCGATATTCACCTGCGCGACCAGGAATGCAGGCGCGGCGGAGAGCAGGACGCCGAGGCCGGTGACGATGCCGGTGCCGACCACAGGCAGGATGATCTGGAAGCCGTTGGCGACGGCGTCGCTGACGCCGGCGCGCTGGCCGCGCATGTCCTGGAAGGTGCCGTGGACGACGGCCGCGGTGAGGAGCTGGGGCAGGACGAAGCCGGCGATGACCTCCAGGAACACGCTGGCGATGGTGCCGCGGGCCAGGTTCCCGGTCGCCTGGAGCACGCTGACCCCGGCGTAGGGGACCATCAGCAGGACGGCGATGGTCGCGAAGGTGACGGCATTGCCGTAGAGCGTGGCGAAGCCGCGCCCGACGACGTTGCCGAAGCGGAAGGGCGCGGGGGCCGTGCTGCTCATCGCCGGTCGCTCATCCTGGTCAGCCCTTCATGCTCTCGCGGAGGTCGGTCTTGAGCACCTTGCCCATGGCGCTCTTGGGCAGCGCCTCGACGAACTCGATCCGGCGCGGCAGCTTGTAGCCGGCGATGCGCGGCCGGCAATGGGCGATCAGCGCCGCGGCGTCGAGCTCAGCGCCCGGGGCCGCCACCACGACGGCGGCGACGCTTTCGCCGTAGGTCGCGTCGGGCAGGCCGATCACCGCGCATTCGTGCACGCCCGGATGGGTGTAAAGCGCGCTTTCGACCTCCGCGCAATAGACGTTTTCGCCGCCGCTGACGATCATATCCTTCATCCGGTCGAGCAGGTAGACGTATCCGCGCTCGTCGATGCGGGCGACGTCGCCGGTATGCAGCCAGCCGTCGCCGAAGGCGCGGGCGGTCTCCTCGGGCAGGTTGAGATAGCCGCGCGAGATGTTGGGGCCGCGCGCCCAGAGCTCGCCGCTGGCGCCCGGCGGCACGTCGTTCCCGTCGGGGCCGACGACGCGCAGCGCCACCACCGGGTTCGGCTTGCCGACCGAGGCCAGCGACGCGTCGTCCGCGGCGATCGCCCGGCGCAGCTCGTCGGGTTCGAAGACGGTGAGGTCGGGGGCGGTCTCGGTGAGGCCGTAGCAATTGCTGATGTCGATACCGGGCAAGGCGACGGCGACGCGCTTGATCCACTGCGGGTCCATCGGCGAGGCGCCCCAGCCGAGCAGGCGCAGGCTGGAGAGGTCGGCCGCCGCGAAGCCGGGATCGCTGAGCGTCATCATCAGCATGGCCGGCACGGCGATGGTCGCGGTCACCCGCTCGCGGGCGATGCAGTCGAGGAAGGCCGCGGGCGAGAAGGCCGGGAGATAGGCGTGGCCGGCGCCGACCAGCACCCAGGCGGCGGCGAGCAGATCGGCCGAATGGAACATCGGCGCGAGGTGGAGGTAGACGTCGTCGGGCCGCGCGCGCAGGGCGGCGGCGAAGCCGAGCTGGCTGGCGATGACGTTGGCGTGGCTGATGCGCACGCCCTTGGAGCGGCCGGTGGTGCCGCCGGTGTATTGCAGGATGGCGTCGGCGTCGGCCGCGGACGGGGCCACGCCGACGGCGCGCGCCTTGGCGAAGAGGCCGTCGTAGTGGGGCAGGTCGGAGAAGCCCTCCGGCGCCTGTCCCGAGAGGCAGATCAGCTTGTCGCGCCAGGGGGCGAGCTCGGGGGCGGCGTAGACGGGCAGGAACTCGGCGGCGACGAAGACCGCCTCGCAGGCGGCGTCGGAAAGGATGTGGGCGATCTCCGGGGCGACGAGGCGCCAGTTGACCGGCACCGGAACCGCGCCGGCGCGGAAGCCGGCCCATTTGAGCTCGTCGAAGCGCGGGGAATTGGGAGACTGGATGGCGAAGCGCCGGCCCTCGGCGAGCCCGAGCCCGGCCAGCATCCCGGCCGCCGCCGCGACCCGCTCGCCGTGCTGCGCCCAGGTGAGGCTCGCCCCGCCGGCGACGATCGCCGGGCGCGGCCCGTGATGCCGGACGGTGCGCTCGAAGGCTTCTGCCAGCGTCAGCATGACGCGGTTTCCCCCTTTGGTCCGGGCGGCGCACCGCCGGCGACGGCCCCGGCCGGGCCGACCTTGGTTGACGGGGATATTAGATCGGATCGCTTTCAGGCTGGATCAAAAAGAGATCCAGCCTGAAAGCGTTAATCCGATCTAACCCGTTAATAATAGAGCAGATTCACGCGACCAGATTGAAACATGCAATGATTCAATCCGGTCGCGATCTGCTCTAGTCGGTCAGGGCGACGGGGAGTAGATGGCTTGCCAGTCGTAGGCCGGCTGGCGGCGGCGCGCGGCGGGAGCGGCGTCCTGCGCGACCGGGCGGAACTCGCGCACCGTCTGGCATTGCTCGCCGAGCCCCGCGACGCCGGCGCGCACCACCTGGCCCGGCCTGAGATGGGCCTCCGGGGTCTGGGACTTGCCGGTCCCGGCGGGGGTCCCGGTCATGATGACATCGCCGGTCTGCAGGCTCATATAATGGCTGGCGTAGCTCACCAGCCCGGCCACGGGGAAGATCATCTGGGCGGTGCTGGCGTCCTGATGGCGATGGCCGTCGACCTCGAGCCAAAGCCCGAGGTCCTGGGGGTCGGCGATCTCGTCGGCGGTCACCAGCCACGGTCCCAGCGGCGCGAAGGTGTCGCAGCTCTTGCCCTTGGCCCATTGGGTCGTCATGCCGCGCGGTTCCCGCGCGGGGTCGAGCCCGTAGTCGCGCTCGGAGATGTCGTTGACGACGCAGTACCCGGCGACGTGATCGAGGGCGTCGGCTTCGGCGATGCGATGGCCCGGACTGCCGACGACCACGCCCAGCTCGACCTCCCAATCGGTGCTCAGCGAACCGGTCGGGATCACGATATCGTCGTAGGGGCCGGAAATCGCGCTGGTCGCCTTCAGGAAGATGATCGGCTCCGGCGGCGGAGCGATGTCGGATGCGGCGAGGAGATCGCGGTAGTTGAGCCCGATGCCGACGATCTTGCCGACCCCGGCGACGCATGGGCCGATCCGCGGCGCGCCCTCGACGACCGGGATGCTGGCCGGATTGGCCTGCTCGATCGCCCGTAGATAGTCGGGCAGCAGGGCCTTGCCGCCGATATCGTCGATATGTCCGGAAAGATCGCGGATCCGGCCGCGTGCGTCGACCAGGCCGGGGCGTTCGCGGCCGGGCTCACCGAAACGAACAAGCCTCATGCGTCGTCCCCGTGCCGGAAAGCTCGGCATCGCGCCAGCGGCCCGCCGCGCCGCGGGCGTCGGGCGGGACCGCGCAGGATCACCCCGGCAGCCCCACGACGGCCTCGATCTCGATCTTCATGCCCGGGATGGCGAGCGCGGCGACCCCGATCAGGGTGCTGGCGGGCCTGGCCGCGCCGAAGAACTCCTGGCGCACCGGATTGATCGCCTCGCGGTCGTTCACGTCGGTCAGATAGACGGTGACCTTGAGCACGTCGGCGAAGCCGGCGCCCGCGGCCTTGAGGACGCGCTGCATGTTGAGGAGCGTCTGGCGCGCCTGGGCGGCCACATCGTCGCCGCCGATCAGGTTGAGGTCCGCGTCGAGCGGGCCGCAGCCCGACATGTAGAGAACCTCGCCGAAGCGCACGGCATCGGTATAGTGGCTGATCGGAGGGTTGACGCCTTCGGCTTGGATTTCCTGTCGCATATGCGTCGCCGACCACTGGATGCGGAGCGTGTGCCCGAAGACGCCGGCCCCTGATGTATTGCCACGTATCGACTTCGTCACATCCAGCGTCGGCGAGGCGACGCCAGCCATGCCAACTCAACCGCCAACTCAACCGCCAACTCAAACGCCAACTCAACCGCCAACTCAACCTATGTCTGAAGATCGAATTGGGACTGAAGACCGAATTGGATACATGTATCCATCCTAACGAGATGCGCTCGGAACTGTCCAGGCAGAAAATGCCGGCCGCTCGCCGGTTCCGGCGGCGGCCGCGTGAGGAGCCTGTCGGGCGTCGGCGATCGCGCAACGATCGATGCGGCGCGGCGATCCTTATGATATGTCGGCCACCATATCCCTGCCGACGTCGAGAATGTGCTTGCGCATTTCCGCTTCTGCGGTTGCTGCATCACGGTCATGCATTGCCCGCATGATACGCGCGTGATCGTGGACCTTCCGCAGATGGACGCCGTTCTCGATGAATTGGGCGGCTGCCAGCGGTGTCAGCAGATCGGTGACGCGGGCGATCTCGCGCATCAGGCGGGGCCGATCGCATTTCCGGTAGAGCGCCAGGTGAAACCGGCGATGGCGCTCGATCCACAGCGGCGGGTCGCCCTTGGCGCGGTCCATCTGCTCCTTGAGCAAGGTCAGTTGCTCGTCGTCGTCCGTGGTGAGGCGGGGTGCGGCGAGGCCCACCGCGAGCGCCTCGAGCGCCGCCCGGATCTGGAAATATTCCTCGACCTCGTCCGCGGTCAGGTCGATGACGGAGGCGCCGCGGTTCGGGCGCATGGCGACCAGCCCCTCGGCGTCGAGCTGGCGCAAGGCGTCGCGCACCGGCATGCGGCTGACCAGGAGCGCGTCGGCGACCTCGGCCAGGTTGATGCGGTGTCCGGGCCCGATGGCGCCGGAGAGGATCTGCCGCCGGATATGGCAATAGGCCTGGTGCTGCGCGGTAGAGCCGGGTTCGATTTCAGCGTTCAGCGCTGCCGTGAGGGCCTCGAGGCTCACCGGTCGGTCTCCGCCAGTTTAGAACGGTTCAAGTATATGATGCCCTTTCCCGGAGACGCAAATTACGTTGCGACAAGCCGCGCCCGTGGGCGACCGAACGGCCGCGCCAAGCCGTCGGAAGGGCCGCGCATCGTCGCGGCCTCAGCGCGGCGTGAGCTCGCCGGTGAGGTAGGTCGTCTCGCCGTCGCTCACGGCGACCTTGCCGTCGCCGTCGCAGGTGACGGTGAGCCCGGCATTGGGGAAGAGCGGGGCGGTGACGCGCGCCTTGAAGCCCCCGATCCCATCGAGGCCGGTCTCGGCGGCGACGGCGTCGAGCGCCAGGGTGAAGGTGAGCGGGCCCTGGCCGATGACGGCGGGCAGCTTCAGCTGCTTGGCGAAGGTGAGGTCGTAGTGGACCGGGTTGAAGTCGCCGACCGCCGCGCCGAAGCGCACGAACTGCTCGGTGCCCATGACCGGCGCCTTGCGGGTGAAGGCCTTCATGCCGCGGCCTCCCCGCGGCCGGCGCCACCGAGATGGACGAAGGTCGAGTACTGCTTCTGGATCTCCTCGCCGCCGGGCGTGCGGAAGATGGACTCGATCACGGCGATGCGGTTCTTGCCCTTGTCCTGGACGTCGGCGAGGGTGACGGTGACATCGACCTCCTCGTCGGGTTCGAAGGGGCGCGTCCAGGCGATCTCGTGGCCGCCCATCAGGGTTTCGTTCAGCACCATGCCCATCTTCTCCAGCACGTCGAAGTCGCGGGCGATGGTGACGCCGAAGAAGAGCGCGACACGCGCGGTCTCCGCCGCGCTCGGCGTGCCCAGCGTCGCCTCGAGATCGGCCATGCGCGCCGCATGGGCGCGCGTCTTGTGCGTCTTCAGGACCGTGCCCTTGAGCTCGGGTATCATGGCTCCGCTCCCCGCTGTTTCTCGCCATACCGGAGCACATCGGGCCCGGCTTGCCAATCCGCGCCGCGCATGGCCGTCGCGCGGCGGACGCAACCGGGTGCGGGATCGCGGCGGCGCCGGGTGCGGTCGATGCCATGCTTGCCGACAGGCCGCTCGATTCGATAAAGGATGGGTGCGTTGCGCTCGATCCGGCAGTCGGCGGTGGCGCGGCAGGCTCCGGGTGGGCGGCCGGAACGCGGACGCCCTGGGCCGGCCGCACGGGGCGCCGAAAATTGGACGCCGATCCTTGGGGCACCATCAGCCAAATGTAATCTTAGTGGAGCATCGGGAGGGGACATGGCGCGCTTGCGGGCCGCGGACAAGGCAATGGACAAGCTGCGCAAATGGGCGCGGCGTGACGAATGGAAGGAGCACTTTGACCAAACCTTCGCGCTGCATTTCGGCGTGACCTGCGAGGCGCTGGAGATCGAGGTCAAAGACCTCGTCGCGGCCCTCGACGACCATTCGCGCGCCATGCTCGAAGGCAGCGCGCTCGAGGACTTCGCGACGTTCGAGCTCGACGACGGCCGCAACGTCATCGACGACTACCTCGCCCGCCGCGGCAGGAACGTGGCGGCGCCGGTGCGCCGCTGGCTGCGGGCGCTGCGAAGCTCGCGCGTCAGCCTGTGGGAGGTGGTGGCGCTCGATCCCGGCCGCACGATGACGCTCAAGGACCTCCTGGCCGGCGGCGAGCCGGTGGTGGTGGACGAGCGCGCGGGCTCGAAGTCGGCGGTGCTCTGGGACCGGCTGATGGTGCGCGTGGTCCCACTGGGCGACACTTATCATCTGACCGGCGCCGTGCTGGTGTTCAGGCCCGCAGCGGCGGAAGCCGTGATCGGTCGGTTCGAGGCGGCGTTCAAGGCGCTTCGCCGCGAGGTGCGCAGGGTGACCCGCGCGGCCGGCGAGACGGTGCAGGACGACGAAGCGATTCGTCAGCTCGCGTTGCTTGATGTGGCGCCGATCCTGACCCAGGAATGGCTGATCGAAGCTTACGAGGCGGTGACGGCGCCGCCGCCCGAATTCGTCAACGCCGACGGCGAGGCGTTGCTGTTCGGGGAAGTGCGCCTGCCGCTCAAGGGTGAGTCAAACGCGGTGGCGCAGAGGCTCGACCGCGTTGCGGCGCTCGATCGCGACGGCGGGGGCGGCGATCCGTTCTGGAACTGGCTGGCCCCGCAGGAGGGCACCGCCGCCCGCGCGCCGGAGGCCCAGGGCAAGTTCGCCATCCTATCCAGCGACGCGATGGGCCGAAGCCTGCTCGGCAGCGTGCGGATCGAGGAGGGCGACGCCGTGGTGCTCGACGTCAATTCGCGCGAACGGGCCGAGCGCGGCCGCGTGCTGCTCGCCGAGGTCCTGGGCCCGCTGGCCGGCGAGCCCGAGACCGTGCTGCGGACGCTCGACGAGATCAAGGCCGACGGCGGCGGCGCGGCGGCGCCCGAGCCGGACCTGACGCCCGAGGAGCAGGCGGAGATCATCGCGGACTATCTCGACGAGCACTTTACCAGGATGCTCGATGGCGCCCTGGCGATGCTGGACGGCAAGACGCCGCGCGAGGCGGCACGCACCAAGAAGGGCCGCGCGGCGGTGGCGACCTGGCTCAAACTCCTGGAGAACCACGAGCGCCGCCGCGTCGCCGGAACGAACGAGCCGGCCTACGACTTCGACTGGATGTGGGACGTGCTTGGAGTGGCCGAGCTCAGGCGGTGACGGCAAGGCGGGGAGCGGGACGGGCCGCCGGCCCCGTCAGACGACGTGCTGCTTGCCCGGATCAGCGCAAGAGCGCGTAAGGGCCGCCGTGCTCCAAGGCTTTCTGGTAGGCCGGGCGGGCGTGGATGCGGGCGAGGAAGTCCATGAGCTTCGGCCGGCCGGCGTCGAGCCCGCCGCGTGCGGCGGCGCCCTCCAGGGGAAAGCTCATCATGATGTCGGCGGCGCTGAACTCCGCGCCCGCGAACCAGGGGACCGTAGCGAGCTCGCCCTCCAGGTAGTCGAGATGGAGCCTGAGCTGGGGGTCGACCACGGTGGCCTGGGCCTTGCGCGCGATCGCCTTGGCGATGGGGCGGATGAAGAACGGCATCGGGCCTTTCTCGATGCGGCCGAAGATGAGCTTCAGCAGCAGCGGCGGCATGGCCGAGCCCTCGGCGTAGTGCAGCCAGTAGGTGTAGCGCAGGCGCTCGGGCGTGCCGGGGGCGGGGGCGAGCTTGCCGTCGCCGTAGGTGTCGACCAGGTATTCGACGATGGCGCCGGTCTCGGCCAGGACGAGATCGCCGTCGGTGACGACCGGCGACTTGCCGAGAGGATGGATTTTCCGCAGCTCGGCGGGCGCGCGCATGGTCGCAGGATCGCGCTGGTAGCGCTCGACGTCATAGTCGAGGGCGAGCTCCTCGAGCAGCCAGAGCACGCGCTGCGAGCGCGAGTTGTTGAGGTGATGGACGGTGATCCCGGACATGCGTGCTTCCCCAATGTTGCGCGGCGTTGCCGACGGTGACGGAAGGGTTCTAACAAAGCGCCCGCGGCCGCCCCATGAAAAAAGCCCCCGCGTTGGCGGGGGCTTCCTTCGTCGTCGGCGATGTGCCGCCGCAGTCAGGCGATGGTTTCCTTGATCGCCACCTCGAAGGCCTCGTCGTCCCAGCCGAAGGGGCCCTTGTCGCCGGCATAGGCGATCCTGCCCGCGGCATCGACCAGGAAGAGGCGCATCGGCAGGCCGACATATTTCTCGTCGACGCTGTTGTCGATGCTGTCGACCAGCATCGGCATGTGGAGGTCGAGCGCGATCCGGCAGGCCGAGGCGACCTCGGTGCGCTCGTCGTCCGTCTTGGGCTCGTTCCAGATGACGTTCTCGATCAGGTTGTTCGGCACCTGCCAGCCTTCGGCGGGATGCGCCTCGCGGATGTAGACGGTGTAGAAGCGAACCCGGTCCTTGTACTTGGCGTAGAGCTCGTTAAGGCGCACGGCCTTTTTACGGAAGGGGGGTCACGTGAAGGAGCCGAAGACGATGCCGACCGGCTGGCCCCTGAGATCGGAGAGGCGGACCTGCTCGCCGGTGCGCCGGCGGTTCGGCCCCAGCACGTCGGCCGCGAAGTCGGGCGCTTCCGCGCCGACCCTCGGCACCAGGGCTTCGCGCGCCTTCTGCCCGGCCATGTGGGCGTCGAACTGCTCGGGCGTGATGTCCGAGATCGCCAGCCACACCTCGCGCCGCTGGGCCATGTCCATGGCGGCGTACTCCTCGAGGGTGACCGGGCTCTTCTTGACGACGTCATCCATGCGATCGTTCCCTTCGCTCACAATCGTTCGAGCCCAAACTAGCAATCGGACCGCCATGGGAGAAGGACAGGCGGCGCGGATCGCGGAAACGTTATCGAGCGGCGGGCGCCGCTCCGGCCGGGCTCAGACGAAGTCGACCGGCCCCCGGCCGCCCGCCGCGCGCAGGATCGAGCCGAAGATCGAGGCGAACATCTCGGTGCCCGAGACACCGGCCATGGGCTGCTCCTTGCGCATGGTGAGCAATGAGCCGTCGCGCCCGCGCGCCTCGACGATGGCGATGCCGGCCTTTAGCGCGGGATCGGCGATGAGGCGGGCGCGGCAGGCGTCGAGGCCGGTGGTGGCGAGGGCGCAGGTCACCATCGTGTTGACGTTGCGCGGGAAGCGCGCGCCGATCTCGCGGGCGCTGCCCTCGAAGACGGTGGCGCGCTCGGCGATGGCCGCGCCGTCGATGCCCGACTCGGAAAAGTCGATCGCGGCCGGATGCTTCTCGAAGGTGATGGCGACCTCGCGCCAGCTCTCGCGGGCCTGGCGCAGGTCGTCGACGCCCATGAGCGCGCCGTGCGGGATGAGGAGGCGGGTGCCGTGCGCTTCGGCCGTCTCGGTGAGCCGCCGGGTGAGCGCGTCGTCGACCAGCGCCGAGACCGAGAGCGGCAGGTAGTCGGCGCATTCCAGGAAGCGGACCCCGTGCTCGCGGGTGATGCCGGGATGGGCGACTTCGACGATGAGATCGGGGTTTCGCCCGGCGGCCGCATCCAATGCCGCAAGGCGCAGCTTGGACGGAATTTCCGCGAGCTTGTCGGCCGAGCGGTTCCAGACGAAGGCGACCTCGAGGCCGAGCCCGGGTTCGCCCACGATGCGCTCGTAGATGTCGCGGCCGAGACCGCCGAAGCCGATCAGGCCGAGCCGGACAGGGTTTGCATGCGCGGTCGTCGCCATCGCGCTCAGAGCCCGAGATAGGCTTCGCGGACGCGGTCGTCGTGCAACAGGTCCTCGCCCTTGCCCGACATGGCGATGCGGCCGTTCTCCAGGACATAGGCTTGCGCCGCCAGCTTCAGCGAGACCGCGACGTTCTGCTCGACCAGGATGATGGTGATGCCCTCGGCGTTGAGGGCGCGGATGGTGTCGAAGACCTCGTGCACCAGGTTGGGGGCGAGGCCCAGCGAGGGCTCGTCGAGCATGATGAGCTCGGGCTGGCCCATCAGGCAGCGGCCGATCGCCAGCATCTGCTGCTCGCCGCCCGAAAGCGTGCCGGCGCCCTGCTCGCGGCGCTCGGCGAGGCGGGGAAACATGGCGAAGACGCGCTCGATGGTGGCGGCGCGCCTGGCCCGGCCGCGCTTCAGATGGCCGCCGACCTCGAGGTTTTCCTTCACCGTGAGCCCGGAAAAGATCTGGCGGCCCTCGGCGACCTGGATGATGCCGAGGTTGCAGATCTTGTGGCTCGGCTGGCCGGTGATGTCCGCACCCTTGAACGTTATGCGGCCGGCGCGCGGCCGCTCGATGCCGGCGATGGTGCGGATGAGCGAGCTCTTGCCGGCGCCGTTCGAGCCGACCACGGCGACGATGCCGCCTTGCGCCACGTCGAGGGTGACGCCGGCGAGCGCCTGGGCGTCGCCGTAGAAGAGGTCGAGGTCGCGGACTTCGAGGATCACAGCTCCTCCTCGCCCAGGTAGCACTCGAGCACCGCGGGATCGGCGACGACCTCCTGCGGCGTGCCCTCGGCGATCTTCTCGCCGTGGTTCAGCACCGCGACGCGCTCCGAAAGCGCCATGACGGCGCGCATGACGTGTTCGATGAGGAGGATAGTGAGGCCGGTCTCGTCGCGCAGACGGCGCAGGGTCGCGACCATGCGGTCGGTCTCGGTCGGACGCATGCCCGCCATCACCTCGTCGAGCAGCAGGATGCGCGGCCTGGTCGCCAGCGCGCGGGCGACTTCGAGGCGCTTGCGGTCGGGCAGGGTGAGGTTGGCCGCGTGCTGGTGGGTCTTGGCGTCGAGCTCGAGCATCTCCAGATAGCGGTGCGCCTCGGCCTCGGCCTCGGCGACGCTGCCGGCGCGCTGCAGCGCGCCGACGGTTACGTTTTCCAGCACCGTCATCTCGGCGAAGGGCTTGACGAGCTGGAAGGTGCGGCCGATGCCGGCGGCGCAGAGCCGGTCGGGGCGGAGGCCGGTCACGTCCTCGCCGCCGAGCCGAACCGTCCCCGCATCGGGGGCGAAGACGCCGGCGATCAGGTTGAACACCGTCGTCTTGCCGGCGCCGTTGGGGCCTATGAGCGCGAAGAGACAGAGTGCGGGCACGCAGAAGGATACGTCGTCGACGGCGCGCAGGCCGCGAAAGCTCTTGGCAAGCCCGTCGATCTCCAGGAGGGGCGCCGCCTCGGCCATCGCCTCAGCCATCGCCTCGGCCACCGGTATCGCCGTCGTCCCGGGCCTTGCGCAGGAGCCCGAGGCGGTCGCGGAACCACGGCCACAGCCCGCGCGGCTTGAACAGCACGATGAGGACCACGGCGATGCCCCAGACCAGGAGCTTCAGGCCGTTCAGCTTGAGCGCGGGGTCGATCACGCCGGCGCTCTTCAGCGCGCCGATCAGCCAGGTGATCACCTCGCCCAGCGGGGTCAGGATGAAGGTGCCGAAGATCGGCCCGAAGAGCGTGCCGACGCCGCCCACGATCGGGGCCAGCGTGACCTCGATCGAGCGTTCGATCCCGAAGGTCGAATCGGGGAACAGGCTGTTGGAATAGAAGGCATAAAAGACGCCGGCGATCCCCGCCATGCCCGAAGAGATCATGACCGCGTACATCTTGTAGCGCAGCACGTTGATGCCGAGGGATTGCGCCGCGTCCTGGTCGTCGCGGATGGCCTGCCAGTAGTAGCCGAGCTTGGAGCGCAGGAGCGCGCGCGAGAGCAGCAGCGCGCCGAAGGAGAGCGCCATGATCACGAAGTAGAACATGACCGGGTGGCCGCGCAGGTTGATGAGGTCGACGCCCTTGCGGTCGGCCTGGCTCACCGGCAGGAAGAGGCCCTGGGTGCCGTCGAGGAAGCCGGCGTGCTCGACCATGATGCGCGTGAACTCGGCGAAGGCGATGGTCAGCAACGCGAAATAGACCCCGCCCACCGAATAGCGGAAGCCGAGGTAGCCGATGAAGCTGCCCGCCAGCACGGCGACGGCGACGGCGGGCACGAAGCCGACGATCGGCGGGATGCCGGCCTTGGCGAAGAGGAAGCCGGCGGTGTAGGCGCCGAGGCCGACGAAGAGCGCGTGGCCGATCGAGAGCAGCCCCGCGAAGCCGAGCATCAGGTTCCAGGACTGGCCGACCAGCGACGAGTAGAGGATCAGCGTGCCCAGGGTGACGATGTAGGAGTCGCCCCAGAAGGGGGCGGTGACCAGGACGGCGAGGAAGAGGTAGAGCGCCGCCAGACCCGCCGGCGAGAGCGCGTCGGCGGGGAACACCGCCGCCGCGGCATGCCGCCACACACTTGCGGCGGACCCGGCGGCGGGCCCGGCGCGCATCGTCCCACCGCTCACCGGGCCGCCTTCCCGAGCAGGCCCTGGGGCCGCAGCAGCAGCACGATGATGAGGATGCCGTAGCTGAAGGCGGTCTTCATCGAGGGATCGAAGAAGGCCGCCGCCAGGTCCTCCGAAAGGCCGATTAGCACGCCGCCGACCAGCGCCCCCGGCAGGCTGCCGAGGCCGCCGATGATGACGATGACGAAGGCGAGCAGCGTGTAGGCGGGCGCGAGATAGGGCTGGACCTCGACCAGCAGCAGGATCACGCAGCCCGCCGCCGCGAGGCAGGCCGCGCCGATGCCGAAGGTGAGCGCGTAGAGCCGGCCGACGTCGAGGCCCACCACCCGCGCTCCCATGTGGTTGTCGGCGCAGGCGCGGATCGCCTTGCCGGTCGCGGTGTACTTGAAGAAGCCGAGCAGCAGGCCGGCGATGGCGACCGCGGTGATCGCGGCGTAGAGCTTGGGCAGGTCGACGATCAGCGAGCCGATGGCGAAGGAATCGAGGGCATAGCCGACCTGGACGCCCTGGGCGTCGGGACCGAAGGCGAGCAGGCAGGCGTTGACGATGACGATGGCGATCGCCGCCAGCAGCAGGAACTGCATGTGCTCGGGCAGATGCGCGACGCGGCTGATCACCACCGCCTGCAGCACGTAGCCGAAGGCGAACATCAACGCCGCGGCGAGCGGGATCGCCATGATCGGGTCGAGCCCGAAGAGGCGGAACATGACGAGGGCGAAGAACATGCCCATCACCATGAGCTCGCCGTGCGCGAAGTTGACGATCCGGATGACGCCGAAGATCACCGACAGGCCGAGCGCGCTGAGCCCGTAGACCAGACCGGTCAGCAGGCCGCTGACGAGCGCATTAATGAGAGTCTCGAAGCTCACCCGGCCAATCGCTCCCCCCGGCGTGCGCCCGGCCGCCGATCGGATCAGACCGGCGGCCGGATCACGGGCGTAATCGTCGCGACTAGATCGGATCGCATTCGGGCCGGATCAAAAATTGAGTCGACCTGATCACGACCTGCTCTAGCCGCGCTTGCGCCAGCCGCGCATCGGCCAGATCGGCTTGGTCTCCGCCGCCGCCTTGGGCAGGAAGACCAGCGGCTTGCCGCCGCGGTTCTGCACGCCGCAGTTCTTGACGCCCGGGTTCTGTCCGGTCTTGTCGAATTGGATGCCGGGGCCGGTGCTGACGTTCTCCTTGATGTCGGTCGCCCTGAGCGCCGTCTGCAGCGACTTGGCGTTGGCCGAGCCGGCGCGCTTGAAGGCGTCGGCCGCGATCATGATCGCCTCGAAGGTGAAGACGTGGTTGGGGTTGAGGTTGCGCTTGGGATATTTCGCCTTGAAGGCGGCCTCGACCTCGCCGGTCAGCTTCTTGTTAGGATCGAACCAGGGCACCAGGCTGACCACGTCGTCGCCGTACTTGCCGGTCGAGCGGAGATACTGGTCGTCGTACCAGCCCGGGCCGGTGGACATGATGCCCATCGGCTCGAAGCGCTGCTTGACCATGTCCTTGGTGATGGCGATGGCGTCGTTGAGCCGGCTGACGACCCACAGCGCGTCGGCCTTGGCGGCCTTGGCCTTGCGCACCTCGGCGGAGAAGTCGCGCCCGTAGGGATCGTAGGAGATCTTCTCGACGATCTTGTAGGGCATCTTGAATTTGGGCGCCAACTTGAAGAGCGCGCCGGCGAGGCTGGTCCCGAAAGTGTCGTTGACGTGCAGCAGCGTCACCGTCTTGGGCGTCGCCCCGGACATCTCGAATAGCGCCTTCTGGTTCAGGAAGGCGTCGCGCACGATCATCGGCCCGTGCGGGAAGTTGCGGAACACCCATTGGTAGCCCTGTCCGGTGAGCTTGGGCACGGCCGCGATGTTGACCACGAGGGGGATGTTCTTCTGCTCGCAGACCTGGGCGGCGGCCAGCGTCTGGCCGCTGTCGAAGGCGCCGATCATGAGCTGGGCGCCGTCGTTGATCATCTTCTCGGCGCGCGCGCGGGACACGTCGACCTTGGTCTCGGTGTCGCCGAGCATGAACTCGACGTCGGGGAAGCCGTGCTTCTTCAGGATCGGCATGGCGATCTCGGCGCCGCGCATGCAGTCGATGCCGATCTGGCCCTGCGGCCCCGAGCGCGGCAAGAGGATGCCGACCTTGAGCTTGCTGGCGGCCAGGCCGTATTTGAGCGGCGTCGCCGCGGCGACCGTGGGGGCTGCCGCCGCCGCCGTGAAGCGGCGGCGCGAGATGCGCCCGGCCGGGCGGGACTTGGGTTTGCTGGTGTCCGTCATGAGCCTCTCCCTCGTGTTCGTTTCCAGGGAGGTTCAGGGCCTCCCTTTTGGTGTCGAATTTGTTTCTGGGGATGAATTTAGCGGGATATTCGGCGTGTGTCTTATGGAAATCCGGTCATTCGGCGGCTTTGGTTTATCCGGCGCGCCTGTCGGGGTTAATCCGGCGCGCCTGTTGGCGACGTGTCGCCCGAGCGTCGTTGTCACAAAAGCTCGACACCCCGAAGCCGCGCGGCCCTAGATCGGGTCGCATTTGGGCCGGATCGAAAATCGATCCGGCCCAAATGCGTGAATCTGATCTAACTATTTGATAATAGAGCAGATTCACGTGATTAGGTCGAATCAAGAAGTGATTCGACCTAATCACGACCTGCTCTAGAGTCGAACGTCACGGTGCCCGAACAGCCCGCTTTCGCGCCGAGCGCGGCGACCAGGGCATCGGAGAACGAACCTTGGCCCTCCTTGAGCGCGATCATGGCGGTGAAGATTTCCTGCTCGCTCTCGACGACGAGGACATCGGTCTGCAGCATGCGCTCGATGGCGGCGGCGATCTCGTGGTCCGAAAGGCCGTAGGCGCGCTCCAGGACCCATGCCGTTTCGACCATCGCAACGATGCTGACGAAACCGGGGTTTTCCTCCGTCAGGCGGCGCTCGATGACGACCGTCGCCTTCGGCGATTGTATCGGGTCGTCTTGCGTGATGTAGCGGACGATGACGTTGGTATCGAGCCCGATCATCACCGTTTGCGAGGCGATCCCGCCTTGGCCGCGCCCTCGGCGATGGCGCCGTCCATCTCCTCGATGGTTACCGGCCCGCGGCGCGCTTCGACGAGCCCTCGCAATGCCGTGGCCGGCCGCTTGGGCAACAGAACCACCGTGCCGTCGGGATGCAGGAAGAATTTGACCCGATCGCCCGGCTTCAACTGGAGGTGGTCGCGAATGGCCTTCGGGATCGTGGCCTGGCCTTTCACGGTAATGGCGGATTCCATGGCTCTTCCATGGTTTAGACATTACTTATTGAGAATAGTAATACCACAAGGGCTGCCAAGGATCAGGCCATGCCGCGGCAAAGCGCCTCGCGGGTTTATCGGATCTAGCGTTAGGGAGGGGCCGGTGCACCTGCCGATCAGGGAGACACGACACTGGACGGCGTTGCTGCTCGAGACCTGCCATCCCGGCAGCCTCGCAAATCCCGGGCGCCAGGGCAATTGAGTATTGTGTCCCCGTATTTCGCATAAGCAGCCATACGGGCGCCATCCGCTTCCTCTGGTTTTAGGCCCCGCCTGTCTTAATATGACGGCATCGGAGGACATTGCCGATGCAACGCGAGATCCGCAGGCTTGCAGCGATCGTGGCCGCAGACATTGCCGGATATTCCCGGCTGGTCGAGCTCGATGAGGAAGGCACTCTGCGAGCCCTGCGCGCGCATCGAAAGGAGTTGATCGATCAGCTGATTGCCGAACAAGGCGGCCGAATCGTGAATACCGCCGGTGACAGCCTGATGTTGGAGTTTCCCAGCGTCGTCGACGCAATACGATGCGCCATCGCCTTTCAGCGGGGGATGGCGGAGCGCAATGCGGACGTGGCTGCGGAGCGACGCATTCGCTTTCGAATCGGCGTGCATTTGGGCGACGTCGTGGCCGAGGGCGACGACCTTAAGGGCGACGGTGTAAACATTGCGGCGCGCATCGAAGGACTGGCGGACGTCGGCGGCCTGGCCATTTCAGACGATGCCCACCGCCAAGTGCGGGATCGACTGCCGCTGGAATGGGTCGACGGCGGCGAGCACACGGTCAAGAACATTGCCCGGCCGATAAGGATCTGGCGTTGGCCGTCCGACACCCCTGACGCAGTGAAAAACGATTCCTCGAAAGGTGCGTCCCTGGCGCTGCCCGAAAAGCCGTCGGTCGCGGTGCTTGCGTTCGACAACATGTCGGGCGATCTGGATCAGGAATATTTCTCCGACGGCATCACCGAGGACATCATTACCAGCCTGTCCAAGAACCGGGGGTTCTTCGTCATCGCTCGCAATTCAAGCTTTGCCTACAAGGGCAAGGCCGTCGACGTGACAGACGTCAGCCGCGACCTAGGCGTGCGCTATGTCCTGGAAGGCAGCGTGCGCAGGGTCGGCAACCGGGTCCGCATCACCGCTCAGCTTATCGATGCGACGCATGGCACGCATATCTGGGCGGAGAAATTCGACCGAGAACTGACCGATGTTTTCGCTGTTCAGGACGAAATCACCCACAACATCGTCGCGACGGTTGCACCGGAGCTACTCGAGGCGGAGATGCATCGCGCCCGAGTCAAGGACCCGCAGATACTCGATGCCTGGGAGTGCGCCATCCGCGCGCAATGGCACCTGGCGCGCCTCACCCGGGACGATAATGCCACGGCGCTCCGATTTGCGGAGAAAGCCACCGAGCTGAACCCGGACGGCACTTTGGGCTTCAGCATCGCGGCCTTCGCTCATATTTACGATGCGGTCTATAGTTGGAGCGCATCATTGCCCGAATCGATACTCGCCGCGAACGCATCCGCGCGCAAGGCGGTGACGCTGGATCCGCGCGACGCAGTGTCCCAAACGGCATTGGGCGCCACCGAGCTGTTCATGTCGCGGCACGACGACGCCATCACCAGATTGCGTCTGGCCATCGGTCTCAATCCCAATTTTGCATGGGCGCACGGCAATCTCGGGATGGCGCTCGCATACGCTGGCAAAGGCGAAGAAGGCATGGCAGCGCTCAACGACGCGCTGCGGCTCAGCCCGCGCGACCAGTTCAATTTCCTCTGGCTCTATCTGCTTGCATTCGCTGCATTCATCGCGGAGCGCTACCAGGAGGCGGTCGAGCTCACGACGCAATCCATTCGGGAAAACGCTAGTTTGCCTGGCGTTTATCGCGTGCGCGCGGCATGTTTGAGCCAATTGGGCCGCATCGAGGAATCCAGGAGTGCGATCGCGGATTTCCGGCGACTTGCCCCGGGCGCGACCATCGACGCCCTGAAGCGGCAGATGCCTTTTAAAAGGCCCGAAGACCTCGAGCGATATATTGAACTCCTTCAGCGGGCCGGAATGACCGAATAATGGATGATCCTGGCGCTCGGGCACCCCCCGCGTCCGAAACCACAAATGAAAACGCCTCTATCGGAAACTAACTACGGAAGATGCCCGCTATGGGTCAGAAGCTGACATTCGGCAGTGTGCTGAGCATGTCCGCTTTGCCCCCCTAAAACGGACATCGGTCAGCTGTGATCAATTGTTGATCGACCCGCGGCCCGAGATGCCTTCAGCAGGTGCTACACGGCAACGCCGCGACTGCTACGAACCTGGTAGCAGGGTGGTGACGCCCTATTGGTAGCTCTGCGCCAGAGACCGTCGACAGATCCCGGGATCGGCATCGGCGTCGCATTCCCCCCTTTGATCCTGAACTCCGGCTGGGCATCCGAGCCTTCACCAGGGCCGGTGGCGATGGTCTAGGGAGGTCATCCTTTTTGTCTGCCCGGCGACTACGCCGCCGCCTGCCAGCGCATGTGCGGAGGGCGAAACCCGCGACCTATCTCCGCTACAGCACAGCAATCAAGGAAAGCCAATGTGAGGCGAGAATATCTGCGAAATTTTGAAAATCAGGAGAGAACCAGGATTTGGCTGTTCCAAGGGGGTGGAGAGAGAGGAGGGGCAATTGATCTCAGGTACGGCACGCAAGCGGTGCGTCGGAATGTCGATCGCATTTCGATCCGGGACTCCTATAGCCGCATTATGCTCTCTTCCCCCTGCCTCGATCTCCCGCGTGAGCCGCTGACCACCGCGTAGAGCTCTCCCTCTCCTCGAGCTGGGCTTGCTGCCCACCCGCATCATAGGACGCGATCGTGCAAACTCACGGTTAGCTTTACAGGGTATGCCCGAACCGAAAGGGGTTAGGGTCAGCACCGCTGAGTGCGGCGGCCGTGGCGCGGACAAGGAGCGCGCCGGGACCCGCCTGCGTTAAGCAACCAGGCCTGTCATCGACATTCTGACTCCAAATCCTGCAAACCAAGCCGGGCTACAGCGGAGCCCTCGGTATCGGGCTTTTTCGGCGCCACTTATTACCGAAATTTTACCGAAATTCGAGTGTTAGGTTTCTAAGTCTTTGAAAAGTTTGGCGTCCCCTAGGGGAGTCGAACCCCTGTTTCCGGCGTGAGAGGCCGGCGTCCTAGGCCACTAGACGAAGGGGACGCTGGTCGCAACGATTAGCGAAACTGCCAGCGCCGATCAAGCCGCATATGGCGGCCGCCCGCGCAGGGTGTCGATATGGGTCCGGCGAACGGGCGCGCAAGCCTTTCAGGCGCTTTTCTTTTCGCCCGCCTTCAGGTGGCGCGCGGCGGCCGCGATCAGCGCGTCGACATCCGATTCGCGGGTGTGCCAGCCGGCGACCATGCGCACCGTGCGCGAGGCGTTGCGGTCGCCCCAGCGGAAGAAGACCGCGCCCTCGGCCAGCAGCGCCTGGATGAGCGCTTCGGGCAGGGTGACGAAGACCTCGTTGCCCTGCGTCGGCCAGGGGCGGGCGATGCCGGGCAGCGCCGCGAGTCCGTCGGAGAGACGGCTGGCCATGGCGTTGGCCCGGCCCGCCAGACGCAGCCACAGGCCGCCCGCGATGTAGGCTTCGAGCTGGGCGGAGAGGTAGCGCATCTTGGAGAGCAGGTGCCCGGCGCGTTTGCGGCGGAACGCGATTTCCTCGCCGAGGTCGTCGCGGAAGGCGACGATCGCCTCGGCCCCGAGCGCGCCGTTCTTGGTGGCGCCGAAGGAGAGGAGGTCGATCCCGGCGCGCCAGGTGATGTCGGCCGGCGCGCAGCCGAGATGCGCGACCGCGTTGGCGAAGCGGGCGCCGTCCATGTGGACGGCCATCCCGTTCTCGCGCGCGATCGCGGCGAGCGCCGCGATTTCGTCCGGCGCGTAGACGGTGCCGCATTCGCTCAGCTGGGTCAGCGAGAGGGCGGCCGGCTGGACGGCGTGGACCGAGCCGATCCAGGCGGTCTTGAGCGCCCGCGCCAGGGTCTCGGGGGCGATCTTGGCGCCGTCGCCCGGCAGCGGGATCAGCTTGGCGCCGTCGGTGAAGAACTCCGGGCCGCCGCATTCGTCGGTGTTGACGTGCGAGTCCTCGTGGCAATAGACGGCGCTCCACGGCCGGGTGAGCGCGGCCAGCGAGATCGAGTTGGCCGCGCCGCCGGTGATCGTGGGGAAGACCTGGACCTTGGTCTCGAAGAGCTCGGAGAAGGCCGCGTCGAGCCGCGTGGTGATCGCATCGGCGCCGTAGGCCGCGGCCATGGCGTCGTTGGCCGCGGCGAGCGCCGCCAGGATCTCGGGCGCGGCGGGGGCCATGTTGTCGCTGCCGAAGTTCATCGAAGGGATCCTGATTTGTCCTGGATCAAAGCCATGCGCGGGCGCACCAAGGTAATGCTTCGGGGCTCGATGCGAAACGCCCAAGCGACGGATTCGCCGGGGCTTTGCGTTTGTTACTTGGCTTCGAGCGTGACCGCGCCGGTCTGGCGTCCGCGGGCGAGGTCGAGGATGCGGAGCTCGTCGGGCCTGCCGGGGACGGCGAGGCGGATCACCAGGCGGTCGCCGTCGAGGCGGTAGTCGCGGATCGTGGCGCCGGCGGGGATTTGGACCGCATGGGCCCACGGCGTCCCGCCGGCCCCGCCGCCCGACCGGTTCGCCAGGGTGACCATGATGGTGGCGACGGCGGCGACGATGAGAAGGCCGAGGACGATGACCAGGAGCTTGAGTGATCGCATGGATTGGGTCCACTCTGCGCGCCATGACCCGGATTCTCGGCCGAGCAGGCGCAAGACACATGTGCGCAAGACGAATCTGCGCAAGACGAATCTGCGCAAAACGAAAGTGCGCAGGACGAAAGTGCCCAGGACGATGACCGACCCCGCGGGCCCCGGCGCCGGGCGAGCGGGCGCGGCGACCCACCGGGTTGCGATCGATGCCGAGGCGGCGGGCAAACGGCTCGACCAGGCGCTTGCCGCCGCCCTGCCGGCGCTCTCGCGCTCGCGCCTCAAGGCCCTGATCGAGGCAGGCGCGGTGAGTGTCTCGGACGCCCCCCATGAAGCCCGGGAGAAGGCGCCGCGGACGATATCGGAGCCCTCGATGCGGGTCAAATCCGGCCAGCTGATCGTTCTGCGCGTGCCGGCGGCGGCCGATCCTACCCCGAAGGGCCAGGCGATCCCGCTCGACGTGGCCTACGAGGACGCGGCGCTGGTCGTGGTCGACAAGCCGGCGGGCCTGGTGGTGCATCCGGCCCCCGGCAATCCCGACCGCACGCTGGTCAACGCGCTTATTTCGCATTGCGGAGAGAGCCTTTCCGGCATCGGCGGGGTGAGGCGGCCGGGCATCGTCCACCGGCTCGACAAGAATACCAGCGGGCTCATGGTGGCCGCCAAGACCGACGCGGCGCACGCGGCGCTGGCCGCGCAGTTCGCCGCGCACACGATCGAGCGCGCCTACACGGCGCTCGTCTGGGGCGTTCCAAGGCCGGGAAACGGCCGCATTGCGGCGAATATCGGCCGCGATCCGCGGAATCGGAAGCGCATGTGCGTCTTGCACAACAAGGGTAAGCCCGCGGTCACGCACTACCGCGTGATCCGGCGCTTCGGGTCGGCCGCGAGCCTGGTCGAATGCCGGCTCGAGACCGGCCGCACCCACCAGATCCGGGTGCATCTGGCCCATCTCGGCCATCCGGTGATGGGGGATCCGGTCTATGGACGATCGACCCCGAAACGGCTCGCTTCGCTCGACGAGGCGGCGCGGGCGGCGCTGTCGGGCCTCGGCCGCCAGGCGCTTCACGCGCATTCGATCGGCTTCACGCATCCCTGTTCCAAAAAAGGTCTTAATTTTGAAAGTAAATTACCGATGGATATCAAAGCTTTATTGACTTGTCTGGAGGGACTTTAAATTGTGAGGGAGATATGCTATATGATTGGCGTATCCCTACAGGATAGAGGCTTTACCCCAACACGGTGTCTCGATGGAGAGGCGCTGTGACTCACGACTCTAGCCAGGGTGACGCGCCCGGCGGCGAAGCGAAAGACGGCGGCGCGGCACCGAAGAAAAGAAAGACGAAGACCATGGCAACTAGGGCCTTGCCCAGTGTACCGACCCCCGAGGGCAACCTCGCGCGCTACCTCCAGGAGATTCGGAAATTCCCGATGCTGGAGCCGCAGGAGGAGTACATGCTCGCCAAGCGTTGGCGCGAGCATGGCGACACCGAGGCTGCGCACAAGCTGGTGACCAGCCACCTGCGCCTCGTGGCCAAGATCGCGATGGGCTATCGCGGCTACGGGCTGCCTTTGGCCGAGCTGATCTCGGAAGGCAACGTCGGCATGATGCAGGCGGTCAAGCGCTTCGACCCGGAGCGCGGCTTCCGCCTCGCGACCTACGCCATGTGGTGGATCCGCGCGGCGATCCAGGAGTACATCCTGCATTCCTGGTCGCTGGTGAAGATGGGCACCACGGCGGCGCAGAAGAAGCTGTTCTTCAACCTGCGCAAGCTCAAGAACAAGATCCAGACGGTCGACGAGCAGACGCTGTCGCCCGAGCAGGTCACCAAGATCTCGACCGAGCTCAACGTGCCCGAGCACGACGTGGTCTCGATGAACAACCGGCTGACCAGCCCCGACCACTCGCTGAACGCGCCCTTGCGCGCCGACAGCGAGGGCGAGTGGCAGGACTGGCTGGTCGACGACACCGAGAGCCAGGAGACCGTGATCGCCGACCAGCAGGAGCTCGACAACCGTCGGGGCATGCTGGCCGAGGCGATGAACGCGCTCAACAAGCGCGAGCGGCACATCCTGACCGAGCGGCGGCTGCGCGAGAACCCGCGGACGCTGGAGGAGCTGAGCCAGGAGTACGACATCTCCCGCGAGCGCGTGCGCCAGATCGAGGTGCGCGCCTTCGAGAAGCTGCAGAAGGCGATGAAGAACCTCGCCGTGGAGCAGAAGCTCGGCGCCTGAAGCCACGGTTGCGGAAAGATTAACGGCAAGGGGCGGGCCTAAGGGTCCGCCCTTTTTCCTTGGGGGGGTGGATTGCAGGGCCGGGGTGCGTCCTTCGAGGCCCGCTATCGCGGGCACCTCAGGATGAGCGGAAGTCTTGGTGCCACCAAAGATCCATCTCATCTTTGTGCCAGCACGAATCCAGCTCATCCTGAGGTGCGAGCGCGAGCGAGCCTCGAAGGACGCACCGACCCGCGCCCCCGGCCTCACCACTTCCTTAAGGTTTTCGCGCTAAACCCGCGGGCAGGCTCACTCCTGCCACGGGACCCGCGCGCATGGGACAGACCGTAACCGTATTCTTCGGCGGCAGCTGGATCGGCATTGCGATCGCGGTGGGGCTGCTGATCTTCTTCTACAAGTTCACCCGCAGCAAATGGGTGGTGGCGGTGGTCGCGGTCTTCCTGATCGTGACGCGCTTCACCATGATCTCGGTCGAGCCGCGGACGGGTGACGACGGCCCGATCCGGGAAATTGGGGCGAACGAGAACAAGTAGCCGCGCGGCGGCAGCCGCTATTCGGCCGCCTCGCTCTTGCCCTCGAGGCCGATCAGCATCGCCTTGTTGTCGCCGGGGATGACCATCTCGAAGACGCTCTCGATCGAGGTGTAGTCGTAATAGCCGAGCCGCGCGATGGGGCGCGCCTTGAGGACATCGATGCGGCCCTCGGCGGTGATGAAGTCGTCGGCGATGTGGATGCCGACGACCCGGCCGATGACGATGTCGGCGGTGCCCATCTTGCCGTTGCCGGGCAGGCGGACGGTCTGGTGGTACCTGCATTCGAAATGGACCGGCGCGCCCTCGATGCGCCAGGGCTTGACGAGCTGCGAGGGCAGCTTCCCGAGCTTGGCGAGCTCGAACTCGTCGACGCCCGGCTCGACCTCCATGGCCGTGATGTTGACCGCCTCGCGCTGGGCGTAGGTCGCCATGTTCCAGACGAACTCGCCGGTCGCCTCGGCGTTCACCACCGAGTCCTTGCGGGCGCCGGTGGTGCGCTGGTTGGCGGCGAACATGACGTAGGGCGGATCGAAGGTCAGGTTCTGGAACTGGCTGAAGGGCGCGAGGTTCGGCCTGCCCTCGGGCGAGAGCGTCGAGATCCAGCCGATCGGCCGCGGGATGCAGCACGACTTGAAGGGGTTGTGCGGCAGGCCGTGGTCGTTCTTCTCGGGCTCGTAGAACATGGGGGGGCGGCTCGCTGGTTTCGATTGCGGGCGGTTCAGTCCGCGAAGGGATCGCGCACCAGGATGGTGTCGTCGCGCTGTGGGCTGGTGGAGAGCAGGGCGACGGGGGCCTCGATCAGCTCCTCGATGTGGCGGATATACTTGATCGCATTAGCCGGCAGGTCGACCCAGGAGCGCGCGCCGGCGGTGCTGTCCCGCCAGCCCTCGAGGGTCTCGTAGACCGGCTCGACGTTCTCCATCGCCCAGAGCGAGGCGGGTAAGTAGTCGAGCGCCTTGTTGCCCTGTTTGTAGCCGACGCAGACCTGGAGCTCCTCCATGCCGTCGAGCACGTCGAGCTTGGTCAGCGCGATGCCGTCGATGCCGGCGACCTTGACCGCCTGGCGCACCATCACCGCGTCGAACCAGCCGCAGCGCCGCTTGCGCCCCGTCACCGTGCCGAACTCGCGGCCGCGTTCGCCGAGGCGCTGGCCGACCTCGTTTTCCTGCTCGGTGGGGAAGGGGCCGGAGCCGACCCGCGTCGTGTAGGCCTTGGTGATGCCGAGCACGTAGTCGACCGCGCCGGGGCCGAGCCCCGAGCCGACCGCCGCCGCCCCCGCGACCGTGTTGGACGAGGTGACGTAGGGATAGGTGCCGTGGTCGATGTCGAGCATGGCGCCCTGCGCGCCCTCGAAGAGGATGCGCTTGCCGGCGCGCCGGAGCGCCGACAGCCGGCGCCAGACATTGGCCGAGAAACGAGTGATTTCCGGGCCGATCTGGAGAAGCTGGTCGAGCAGCGCCGCGCCGTCGATCTCGGGCGCGCCGAGGCCGCGGCGGAGCGCGTTGTGGTGGAAGAGGAGCTGGCCGACCTTGTCCTCCAGCACGCTCTTGTCGGCGAGGTCGCAGACCCGGATCGCGCGGCGCGCCACCTTGTCCTCGTAGGCCGGGCCGATGCCGCGGCCGGTGGTGCCGATCCTGGCCGGCCCGCGCGCCTCCTCGCGGATGCGGTCGAGCTCGCCGTGGAGCGGCAGGATGAGGCAGGCGTTGGCGGCGATGTTGAGGCGCTCGGGCGTGACCTCGATGCCTTGGTCCTTCAGGCCCGCGATCTCCTTCAGGAGCGCCCAGGGGTCGATGACGACGCCGTTGCCGATCATCGAGAGCTTGCCCTCGCGCACGATGCCCGAGGGCAGCAGGCTCAGCTTGTAGACCGCCTCGCCGATCACCAGGGTGTGGCCGGCGTTGTGGCCGCCCTGGAAGCGCACGACGACATCGGCGCGTTCGGAGAGCCAGTCGACGATCTTGCCCTTGCCCTCGTCGCCCCATTGCGAGCCGACCACCGCGACGTTCGCCATGCCTTAAGCGCCTTTCCCGGATTGCCCGGCCCCGGTCTCGACGAGGGCGACCGGCTTGCCGCCGGAGAGGATATGGGTGCAGCCGAGGCGCCCGGCCTCGGCGCGCGGCTCGGCGTCGGCGTCGAGGCCGGCGAGCGTGGTCCAGCCCGCCTCGCGGAGCGCGCGGGCCGCATCGAACGTGGTGCCGGCGGGCAGGAAGAGCCGCCTGCCGGGCGCGGGGCCGGGCAGGGCGCGGATGATGGTCTCCAGATAGAGCGTGGCGCCGGTGGCGGGCTCGCCCGCGTCGCCATCGCTGCCACCGCCGTTGTCGGCGAGATAACGCCCGCCGCTGCCGAGTTCGCCGCGCACCCGCGGCGCGAAGAGCGTGAAGCCGACGCCGGTGTGGTACTCGAAGCCGCGGTGCTCGGTCGGATCGGCGGTGATCCTGAGCGCCGGGTCGGCCTTGGCGACCTCGCCCGCGACCTCGGCCAACCGGTCGGCGTCGGCGCGCGCCGCGCCCTCGAGGTCGAGCGCGGCGATGGCCTTGACCGCCTTGGCGGCGGGTCCGGCGGCGGCGAGCAGCCCGGCGAAGAGCGCGCCGTGGGCGCCGTCCGCCTTCTCGACCGCGGCGGCGTCCTTGCGGTCGAGCGCGTCGCGCAGCGCCCCGCCGTCGTCGATGCCGAGCGAACGGCAGAGCGCCGGTACCAGGGTGGGGACGTTCAGGTCGACCGAGATGGCTTTGAGGCCGGCGGCGCGCAGGGCTTCCGTTGCCAGCAGGATCGTCTCGACGTCGGCGGCCGCGGTGGGCGCGCCGATGAGCTCGAAGCCGATCTGCATGAACTGGCGCTCGGGGCGGAGCTGCGCCCCGCGCACCCGGAAGACGTCGCCGGCATAGGCGAGGCGGACCGGGCGCGGGGCCTTCTTCAGCCGCGTCGTGGCGATGCGCGCGACCTGCATGGTGATGTCGGCGCGCAGGCCCATCATGCGCTGGGAGACCGGGTCCATGAGCCGGAAGGTCTGCTCCGCCAGCGGGGCGGCGGGGCCGGTGAGCAGCGTATCCTCGAACTCGATCATCGGCGGCTTGACCCGTTCGTAGCCGTGGCTGGTGAAGCAGGCGAGCAGGCGCTCGACGATCTCCGCGGCATGGGCGGCGTCGGGCGGCAAATGGTCGATCAGCCCCGCCGGCAGCAGGGCGCGCGTGGATGAGCGGCTCATATCCTCGGCAAATGGCCCGCTTGGGGCCCGCTTGTGGGTTCGCTGGGCCTTGCTGGCAATGATGGGCGCGGCGCAAGGGGTTTAGCGGCTCGGGGGCCGATGGGCAAATGGAAATCGGACGGGAATCGGGGCCGTTTTCCCATCCGGGGGTGACGGCCGTCACTTCCCGATGACGCCGTTTTGCGATAGCGTCGGCCTAGTCGCGTGGGGATGGGCCCGGCGCGGCCCGAGCAACTCACGCGAAGGACACGAGTTCCATGGCGGAAGAGCGCCATCAAAACGCGTTGCCGAACGGCTACCAGTTCGAGGGCTACCGCGTCGAGGGCGTCCTCGGCGCGGGCTCGTTCGGGGTGACGTACAAGGCGCGGGAGCTCGCCATCGACCGGCTGGTCGCGATCAAGGAATACATGCCGTCGGGCATCGCCCACCGCAATCCCGACGACAGCTCGGTGCGCCCGATCAGCTCGGCCGACGCCGAGGAATTCAGTTGGGGCCTCGACCGCTTCCAGAAGGAAGCCTCGACGCTGGTGAGCTTCCACCATCCCAATATCGTGCCGGTCTACCGCTTCTTCGCCGCCAACGGCACCGCCTACATGGTGATGGAATACCAGCAGGGCGAAAGCCTGGCGGAATTCCTGATCGCCGGCGGCCGGCTCGACGAGCGCGAGATCTACGACATCATCGACCCGCTGCTGGAGGGCCTGGAGCGCGTGCACGCGACCGGCTTCCTTCACCGCGACATCAAGCCGGGCAACATCTACATCCGCGACGACGGCTCGCCGGTGCTGATCGACTTCGGCGCCGCCCGCCAGGCGCTGGGCGAGAAGAGCCAGAACCTGACGCGCATCTTCACCCCCGGCTACGCGCCGCACGAGCAGTACGAGACCAGCGGCCACCAGGGGCCGTGGACCGACATCTACGCGCTGGGCGCGGTGATGTACCTCTTGGTCAGCGACGCGCCGCCGGTCGACGCGCCGACCCGGCTGTCGTCCCAGGCGCGCGGCAATCCCGATCCGCTGGAGCCCGCGGTCTCGGCGGCGCGCAAGGGCTTCTCGCGCCAGCTCCTGGAGGCCATCGACCGGGCGCTCTCGATCATGGAGACCGACCGGCCGCAGACCATCGCCGAGCTGCGCGGAGACCTGCTCGGCCGGCGCGGCGAGGAAGTGCCGAGCGCGCGCATCCAGCGCACCGTGACGCCGGTCGCCCAGCAGGCGGCCTCGCGCCCGCCGGCGCCGGGTGGGACGATCGGGCCGCGCTACACGCCGCCGTCGGACCGAACCGCGGCGCGGTCCTACGGGAGCATCGGCCGGCCGCAGGACGAAGACGGTCGCGGGGGCCGCCGGCGACCGGCGCGCACGCTCATCTATGCCGCGCTCGGCGTGGTGATGCTGGGCGGGGTCGGGGTGGCGAGCTACGTCGCCACCGACGGCTTCGGCACCGGCGAGGCGTCGCGCCAGGAAGCGAACGCCAAGCGCAAGGCCGACGAGGCGCGGCGCAAGGCCGAGGCCGAACGCCAGGCCGAGGAGCAGCGCAAGGCCGAAGAGGCGCGCAAGGCCGAGGAGGAGCGCAAGGCCCAGGAGGCCGGCCGCCAGGGCGAGGAAGCGCGCAAGGCCGAGGAGGCGCGCAAGCAGGCCGACGAAGCCCGCAAGACGGCCGAGGAGGCCAAGCGCCGGGCCGAGGAGGCCAAACGCAAGCGCGCCGAGGAGGCCAAGCGCCGGGCCGAGGAGGCTCGCCGCAAGCGCGCCGAGGAAGCAAAGCGCCGGGCCGAGGAGGCTCGCCGCGCCGAGGAGGCGCGCAAGCAAGCCGAGGAAGCGCGACGGCGCGCCGGAGGCGAGAAGGGCGAGGAAGCCCGCCGCCGCGAGGCGGAAGAAGCCCGCCGCCGCGAGGCGGAAGAAGCAAGGCGCCGCGAGGCCGAGGAAGCCCGCCGCCGCAAGCCGGAAGAAGCCCGCCGCCGCGAGGCGGAAGAAGCAAGACGCCGCGCCGCCGCCGACGAGGCGCGCCGCCGTCAGGCCGACGAGGCGCGCCGCCGTCAGGCGGAAGAAACCAAACGCCGTCAGGCCGAGGAAGCCAAACGCCGTCAGGCGGAAGCCGCGCGCCGGCGCCGGATCGAGGCCGAGCGCCGCCGCAAGGCCGAGGAAGCGCGCCGCAAGGAGACCCAGATCGCGGGGCTGACCGGCACGCGCGTGCGCGCCGCGGTCGGCCGCAAGGTCCTCAATTTCCGTCGTCCCTGGGGGCCGGCCGAACGGTTTTTCCGCATTCAGTTCCTGCCCGGCGGCCGCCTCTCCGGCGCCTTCACCGAGCAGCGCATGAGCGGCGTGGTCGACTCGACCGAATCGGGCAACGATACGGGGAGCTGGACCCTCGACGGCAACCGCCTGTGCCTGCGCTGGCGGAGCTGGAGCGACATGAACGGCTGCTACACGCTGAGCGAGCGGGGCGGCGGGGTCCTGGCCAGCGGCGGCGGCGGCAATCTGCCGCGGAGCTTCACGCTGCGGTAGGACGTCCGTTGCTTGCGGGCGCGGGCGGGCGGGTTCGATCGAACTGATTCACAGGAGACACGGAGACACCGAGGAAGGCGGGTCCTGTCCGCACACACGTCGTCATCCCCGCGCCCTTCGACAAGCTCAGGAGCGCGGATCCACAGCGGCGTATGAATGGATTGCCGCTCCTGAGCTTGTCGAAGGGCGCGGGAAAGACGGCCTGGGGGCCATTCGACAAGCTCATGAGGGCCGTGGCCGATTCCGCGTGAGCTGAATATGCCCTAGAACTTGAGCGCCTTGGCCTGGGTGATGTGGGGCAGGGCGGCGACCTTGGTGAGGACCTCCTCGCCGACCGCCTCGTCGACGGCGATGAGGGCAATGGCGTTGCCGCCGGGCTTGTCGCGGCCGAGGTTGAAGGTGGCGATGTTGAGCCCGGCCTCGCCGATCGCCGAGCCGAGCGCGCCGATCAGGCCCGGCTTGTCGTCGTTCCTCGTGAACAGCATGTGGGGGCTGAGCTCCGCCTCGAGCTCAATGCCCTCGATGTCGATGATGCGCGGCTTGTCGCCGCCGAAGAGCGTGCCGCAGACCGAGCGCACGCGCTTCTCGGTGGTGACCGTCAGCTTGATGCGGGTCTGGTAGTCGACCGCTTTGGCGTACTTGATCTCGGTCACCTCGATGTCGCGCTCGCGGGCGATGACCGGGGCGTTGACCATGTTGACCGTCTCCAGCACCGGCGAGAGCAGGCCTTCGAGCAGGGTGGCGGTGAGCGGCGTGGTGTTGAGGTCGGCGGCCTCGCCCTGGAACTCGATCGCGACCTTGAGCAGGCCCGATTCGGTGAGCTGGCCGGCGAAGCTGCCGAGCAGGTTGGCGAGGCGCATGTAGGGGGCGAGCTTGGCCGCCTCGTCGGCCGACATCGAGGGCATGTTGATGGCGTTGACGACGGCGCCCTCGAGCAGGAAATCGGCGATCTGCTCGGCCACCTGGACGGCGACGTTTTCCTGCGCCTCCTCGGTCGAGGCGCCGAGATGCGGCGTGGCGACGAAATTGGCCGAGCCGAATAGCGCATTCTCCCTGGCCGGCTCGCTTTCGAAGACGTCGAGGGCGGCGCCGGCGACGTGGCCCGATGCGATCGCCGCCTGCAGGTCCTTCTCCACGACGAGGCCGCCGCGCGCGCAGTTGATGATGCGCACGCCGGGCTTCATCCTCTTGATTGCCGCGGCGTCGATCATGTGGCGGGTGGCGTCGGTGAGCGGCGTATGGAGCGTGATGAAATCGGCGCGGCGGTAGAGCCCGTCGAGCTCGACCTTCTCCACGCCGAGCTCGCGGGCGCGGTCGGCGGCCAGGAAGGGATCGAAGGCGATCACCTTCATCCTGAGACCGATGGCGCGCTCGGCGACGATGGCGCCGATATTGCCGCAGCCGATGATGCCGAGCGTCTTGCCGGTGAGCTCCACGCCCATGAAGCGCGCCTTCTCCCACTTGCCGGACTGGGTCGAGCGGTCGGCCTCGGGGAGCTGGCGCGCCAGCGCGAACATCAGCGCGACCGCGTGCTCGGCGGTGGTGATCGAGTTGCCGAAAGGCGTGTTCATGACGACGATGCCCTTGGCCGTGGCCGTGGGCAGGTCGATGTTGTCGACGCCGATGCCGGCGCGGCCGATCACCTTGAGCTTGGCGGCGGCCTCGATGATCTCGGCCGTCACCCTGGTCGACGAGCGGATGGCGAGGCCGTCGTAGTCGCCGATCGCGGCCTTGAGCTCTTGCGCGCTCATGCCGGTCTTCACGTCGACCACGATGCCGCGCGCCTTGAGGATCTCGGTGGCGCGGGCGCTCATCTTGTCGGAAATCAGGACCTTGGGCATGTTCTTGCTCGGCGGGCCGGAGTGCTCGATCGGGCCGCTTCGTCCTTCGAGACGGACCGGCGCGGGGCGCCGGCCCTCCTCAGGATGAAGCTGCGTTCGTGGCGGCTGGGTCTAGTGGCTCATGCTCAAAACAGACTTCATCCCGGGCAGGCGCGCAAGCGCCGTCTCGAAGGATGGCGGCCCTGCTCCTCCCGCGCCATCAGGCCGCGTCGGCTTGGGCGCCCTTGACGCGGGCATAAGCCCAGTCGAGCCAGGGCATCAGCGCCTCGATGTCGGCGGTCTCGACCGTGGCGCCGCCCCAGATGCGCAGGCCCGGCGGGGCGTCGCGGTAATAGGCGATGTCGTGGGCCACGCCCTCGAGCTCCAGATGCGTGGCGACCGCCTTGGCGGCGTCGCCCTGGCGGCCGGCGCCGAGGCCGCGGAACCAGGGATCGGTGATCGCCAGGCAGATCGAGGTGCAGGAGCGGATCGCCGGCGCGGCGGCGAGGAAGCCGGCCCAGGGGCTCGCCTCGACCCATGCGGCGACGGCCGCGAGGTTGGCCTCCGAACGCGCGATCAGGCCGTCGAGCCCGCCCGCGCCCTCGGCCCATTTCAAGGCGTCGAGCGCGTCCTCGACCGCCAGCATCGAGGGCGTGTTGATGGTCTCGCCGCGGAAGATGCCCTCGTTCAGCCGGCCGCCCTTGGTCAGGCGGAAGAGCTTGGGCATCGGCCAGGCGGGGTCGTGGCTTTCCAGGCGCTCGACCGCGCGGGGCGAGAGCGCCAGCATGCCGTGCGCGGCCTCGCCGCCGAGCACCTTCTGCCAGGACCAGGTGACGACGTCGAGCTTGCCCCAGTCGAGGGCCATGGCGAAGACCGCGGAGGTGGCGTCGCAGATGGTGAGGCCGGCGCGGTCGGGGGCGATCCAGTCGGCGCCCGGCACGCGCACGCCCGAGGTGGTGCCGTTCCAGGTGAAGACGACGTCGCGGGCGAAGTCGACCTGGGTAAGGTCGGGGAGGCGGCCGTAATCGGCCTCGATCACCCGCGTGTCTTCGAGTTTGAGTTGCTTGGTGACGTCGGCGACCCAGCCCTTGCCGAAGCTCTCCCAGGCGAGCACGTCGACGCCGCGCGGGCCGAGCAGCGACCACAGGGCCATCTCGACGGCGCCGGTGTCGGAGGCGGGAACGATGGCGAGGCGGTAGTCGTCGGGGATGCCGAGGATGGCGCGGCTGCGGTCGATCACCTCGGCGAGCTTGGCCTTGCCGGGCTTGGCGCGGTGCGAGCGGCCGAGGAGCGCGTCCTTCAGCGCCTCGGCGCTCCAGCCCGGCCGCTTGGCGCAGGGTCCGGAGGAGAAGTTGGGGTTGCGCGGCCGCGTCGTCGGCTTCATCGCCCTGGTCCTGGGATGTCTGGTTCTTGAATACGGGACCGGCCCGCCCGGATTTGTCAGCCCGGACAAGTCAATGGAGGCGGGACTTTATGCGCCATGTTGCACTGCGTCAATTGCGGCGGCGGGAGCCGGCGGCAGGAACCGTCGCATGCGCTCAACCGAGCCCGTAATACCACGGCGCGAAGAGCGAGAAGACGATCCAGATGACGAAGATGAGCGGCAGGCCGGCGCGGGCGAAGTCGAGGAAGCGGTAGTGGCCGGGGGCCATGACGAGGAGGTTGGTCTGGTAGCCGATCGGCGAGGCGAAGGAGCAGTTGGCGGCGAAGACCACGGCGACCGCGAAGGGGTGGGGGTCGACGCCGAGCCCCTTGGCGATGCCGACCGCGATGGGGGTGAAGAGCACCGCCGCGGCCTTGGTCGAGACGAGGTTCGAGAGCAGCGCCACCATCAGGAAGAAGGCCGAGAGGACATAGGCGGGCGAGGCGCCCGCCATCAGGCTCGTCATCCCGTCTGCGAGGAAGGCGGCGCCGCCGGTGACCTGCATCGCCACGCCCAGCGCCAGCGCCATGGCGATGGTCAGCACGATCGAGCGGTCGAGCGCCGCGGCGGCTTGGCGGATGTTGAGGCAGCCGCCGGCGATCATCGCGGCGACCGCGACCACGGTGGCGACCACGATGGGCACGAGGCCGCTGGCGGCGGCGGCGACCATGCAGGCGAAGATGAGGATGGCGCGGCTGCCGTGGTGGCGGCGCGGCAGGTCGGTCGCCGACCATTCCATCAGGAGCGCATGGGGGTTGCGGCGCAGCGCGCGCACGTCGTCGCGGCGGCCCTGGATCAGCAGCACGTCGCCGGCCTCCAGGCGGATCTCGTTGACCTGGACGCGGATCATCCGCGAGCGGCGCTGGATGCCGAGGACGACGCAGCCGAAGCGCTTGCGGAAGCCGGCCTGCTCGAGGTTCTGGCCGACCAGGCGCGAGGAGGGCGTGACCATGACCTCGCCGAGCATCTCGACGGAGGACTTGCGCGGGGCCTCGTCGGTCGCCTCGTCCTCCGGGCCTTCGAGGCCGGCCAGGCCGGGGTCGCGTTGCAGCACCGTCGTCAGGGCGTTGCGGGTGGCGGCGACCAGCAGCACGTCGCCCGGGGCGATGGCGAAATCCTCGTCGAAGGGCGGCAGCTCGCTCGCCTCGCCGCGCAGGATCATGCGCACGGTGACGTCGGGCAGCTCGGAGAAGAAGCCGCCGACCGCCTGCGCGCCGACCAGCCTGGCGCCCGGCTGCACCGTGAGCTGGGCGATGAACTGCTTGCCCGCGCCCTCGATCAGCTCGTGCGCGATCGACCCGCGGTCGGGCAGCAGGCGCGGCGCGACCAGCAGGGTGTAGACGAAGCCGACCGACGCGAGCACGACGCCGGGCACGGTGAAGTCGAAGAAGCCGAAGGGCGAAAGGCCGAGCTCGTCCAGTTCGCCGGAGACGAGCAGGTTGGTCGAGGAGCCGATCAGCGTGCCCATGCCGCCGAGCACCGCGACGAAGGAGAGCGGGATCATCACCGAGCTCGCCGAGCGGCCGACCCGGGCGGCCAGCGCCTGCATGATCGGGATGAACATCACCACGACGGGGATGTTGTTGAGGAAGGCGCTGATCACCATGACGAGGAAGAGCACCACGGCGATCGAGCGCGTCGCGCTGCCGCTGATCGCGAAGACGAGCTGGGCGGCCTGGTCGAGCACGCCGGTCTGCTTCAGGCCCGCGCCGATCACCAGGAGCGCGAGCACGGTGATGAGCGCGGGGCTGGCGAAGCCGGCGAGCAGGCGCGACGGCGCGAGCTGGTTCTGGCCACCGCTGTCGTAGGCGGGGAAGACGTAGAAGAACAGCAATAGCGCCGCGATCACCGCGAGCGCGGTCAGCTCCATCGGCCAGCGCTCGCGCGCGAAGGACACGAGGGCCGCCAGGATGAGCGCGAAGATCGCCCACATCTGGATCGTGGCGTCGATGACGAACATGGTTCGGTGGATCCGGTCCGCGCGGTCACGGCTCTTCCGGCCAGGCCGGCCGGCGTTCGGCCGGCCGACGCGCGGGCGTCACGATCGCTCCCTCACTACCCCACCCCGAAGGCGGACCCTAGCACAGGGTCGGGGCGCCCGCGAAGCGGCGCGGCGGCCGCCTTGCCGGCGCCTGTAGCTGACGCCATGACAGGGCGCGGCCGACCCGATCTAACTCGTTAATAATAGAGCAGATTCACGCGACCAGATTGAATCATGCAATGATTCAATCTGGTCGCGATCTGCTCTAGGATTGCCGCCGGTCTCCAAGGATTGAAGGGATGGCGGAGCCAATGGCGCGGAAACTCTACGATCTCCTGGGCGCGGACAACCGCCGCTACAGTCCCTTCTGCTGGCGCATCCGCATGGCGCTGGCGCACAAGGGGCTCGATGCCGAGGATGAGCCTTGCGGCTTCACCGAGATGGAGAAGGTCGCCTTCAGCGGCGGGCGGACCGTGCCGGTGCTGGTCGACGGGGACGAACAGGTCCGCGACAGCTGGGCGATCGCCGAATATCTCGAAGAGGCCTATCCCGAGGCGCCGAGCCTGTTCGGCGGGGCCGAGGGCATGGCGCTGGCGCGCTTCGTCGCGCACTGGTGCGACACGGCGCTGCACCCGCCGATCTTCCGCCTCATCGTCGCCGATATCTTCGACGTGGTGCGGCCGGAGGACCAGGGCTACTTCCGCGAGACGCGCGAGAAGCGGATCGGGATGACGCTCGAGGAGGCGCGGGGCGAGCGCGACAGATGGGCGCCGCGCCTCGCCGCCGCGCTGGCGCCGCTGCGCGCGCAGCTCGGCGAGCGCGACTTCGTCGCAGGCGCGGCGCCGGCCTATGCGGACTACGCCGTCTTCGGCGCGTTCCAGTGGGCGCGCTGCTCCAGCCCGCGGCCGGTGCTCGCCGACGAGCCCGCGATCGCCGCCTGGCGGGGCCGCATGCTGGGCCTCTTCGACGGGCTGGCGGCGGGCGCGCCGGCGCTCGACGAGGCGGCCTAGATCGGATCGCATTTGGGTTGGATCAAAATTCGATCCGGCCCAAATGCGTGAATCCGATCTAACTATTTGATAATAGGCCAGAGTCACGTGACCAGGTCGAATCAGGAAGTGATTCGACCTGATCACGACCTGCTCTAGCCCAGATCCCAGGGCTTGTCGGGATCGGCGGGGCGCTTGCGGATGATGTGGGTGCAGGTGCAGTCGATCACCGTCTCGTCGCGCTGGTTGAGGCCGGTATGCGTCATCGTGAGGGCGCCGAGCCCGGGGCGCGACTTGAAGGCGCGGGTGTCGATCACCTCGAAGACGGCGCGGATGGTGTCGCCGGGCAGCACCGGCTTCACCCATTTGAGCGACATCTCCGCGCCCGCGTAGGAGCACTTGCCGATCACCCCCGACTGGGCGAAGAGGCGGAAGAGCAGCGACAGCGTGTGGAGGCCGCTGGCGAACACCGTGCCGAAGGGATGCGCGCGGCCGACCTCGGCGTCGATGTGGAAGGGCTGGGGATCCCATTCGAGCGCGTAGTCGATGATCTTGCTCTCGGTGACGGTGACGCCGCCGGTCTCGAAGCGGTCGCCCGGCTTGAAGTCGTCGAAGTAGAGATCGTAGGTCATGGGTCCCCCTGGAGGCGCGTCGCGGCCCCGCGTCTCCTAGATCGGATCGCATTCGGGCCGGATCAAAAATTGATCCGGCCCAAATGCGTGAATCCGATCTAACTATTTGACGATAGAGCAGATTCACGTGATCAGGTCGAATCAAGAAGTGATTCGACCTGATCACGACCTGCTCTAGATCGGATCGCGTTCGGGCCGGATCGAAAACTGATCCGGCCCGAATGCGTGAATCCGATCTAACTATTTGATGATAGAGCAGATTCACGTGATCAGGTCGAATCAAGAAGTGATTCGACCTGATCACGACCTGCTCTAACGCAAAATGCGGGTGATCGCGAGAGGGCGGCTCAGCCGGCGGCGGTGAGGTCGAGTTCGCGGTAGCGCGCGCCGGGGACCGGGTTGGCGTAGTAGGCCGGGATGTCGCGGAAGCCGAGGCTGGCGTAGAGCGCCTGCGCGGCCTCCATGCCGGGCAGGGTGTCGAGGCGCATGGCGCTGTATCCGATGGCGCGGGCCTCCCTGATCGTCGCCTCGGCGAGCAGGCGGCCGGCCTTGAGCGCGCGGTGGGCCGGGCGGACGTAAAGGCGCTTCATCTCGCAGGTGCCGGGCGCGAGCGGGCGCAGGCCGACGCCGCCGATCACGCTTTCGTTCGCGCGGGCCAGGAGCAGGCGTCCGGCCGGCGGCGCGTAGGCGCCGGGCAGGCCGGCCAGCTCCTCCTGGAAACCCTGGAAGCGAAGGTCGACGCCGAGCGACGCCGCGTATTCGAGGAAGAGCGCGCGGATTTCCTCGATCTCCGCCGGCGTGGCCGCGGGGGCCACGGCGACGGCGGCTGCCGGCACGGCGCTCACAGGTTGATGGTTCCCACCATGTAGGTGACGGCACTGCCGCCGATGCGTACGCGCGCGCCATCGTGGCCGCAGTACAAGACGCCGCCGCGCGCCGAGATCTGACGCGCGAGCATCTCGGTCTTGCCGAGGCGCCCGGCCCAGAAGGGGATGAGGGTGCAGTGCGCCGAGCCCGTCACCGGGTCCTCGGGCACGCCCATCTTCGGGGCGAAGAAGCGCGAGACGAAATCGCAGTCCTCGCCGGGCGCGGTGGCGACGAGGCCCATGCAGTCGAGCGCGGCGACGGCGGCCATGTCGGGGGCGAGCGCCGCCACCTCGGCCTGGCTCGCGAAGACCGCGACGCCGTCGCGCGCGGCGAGCACTTCGGCCGGCCGGGCGCCCAGGGCCGCGGCGACGTCGCCGAGCGCGTCGGTGGGCGCGGGCGGGCGCGCCGGGAAGTCCATGGTCAGTCGCTCGCCCGCCTTGGTCACGGTCAGCGTGTCGCCGAGGCGGGTGCTGAAGGTGACCGCCTCGCGCGCGGGATCGAGCGCGCCGAAGATGACATGCGCGGCCGCCAGTGTCGGATGGCCGGCGAGGTCGATCTCGTCGACCGGGGTGAACCAGCGGATCGCGTAGTCGTCGCCGTCCGGCACGAAGAATGCCGTTTCCGACAGGTTGTTCTCGGTGGCGATGGCTTGCATCGCCGCGCTCTCGAGCCAGGCTTCGAGCGGGCAGACGCCGGCCGGGTTGCCGCCGAAGAGACGGTCGGTGAAGGCGTCGACCTGATAGTAGGGAATGCGCATGGCTCGGCCCGGATTTATGCTACAGGCGAAACCGCGAGTCTCGGGTTTTATTGCACCATTACAATTGGTTAGGGCAATGGGTTAGGGGGACGGAGGGATGACGGCCGGCCGGCGGCGCGGCGCCTCAATACCCGGTGATCGCGAAGACGGCGCGGCCGCGGGCGTGGAGGGCGCCGCCGGTCTCGGCGACCAGCGCGCCCTCGGCGGTGGCGATCTGGCGGCCTCGGTGACGGACCCGCGCCTCGCAGCGGATGCGGCCGGTCTCGACGGTGATCGGCGCGATCGTGTCGATGTCGAGCTTGACCGTGATGGCGCGGACGCCCGCGGGCAGGGTGGAATTGACCGCGCGCCCGCTGGCGCTGTCGAGGAGCACGAAGGCGAGCGTGTTGGCGACCTGGCCGAGATAGCCGTAGTGGAACTCCGCCGGCTCGCAGGTGAAGGCGGCGAAGCCCTCGCGCGCCTCGACGATGCCGAAGTCGAGGAGCTCCCAGACCGGGCAGCGCGGCTCGCCGCCGCCGATCGTCGCCTCGGCCATGGCGAGGCCCGAGCGGTCGCGGTTGCGCGCGCGCATCGCGTGGGGATCCTCCCAGGCGACCGTGCGGCTGCGGGCGGTTCCGGTCATCTCACTTGCCGGCGTCGACCTTGTAGATGAAGCAGGTCGACTGGCCGCGGGCGTAGACCTTGCCGTCGGCCTCGCCGGTCACCTCGGCGGTGGAGATGGCGATGCGGCTGCCGCGGTGGACGACGGTGCTCGCGGCGCGCAGGAGGCCGGTGGCGTCGGTCACCGGACGCAGCATGTCGACCGAGAGGTTGACCGTCGCGTAGAGCTCGCCCCTGGCGAGGGTGGTGTGGACGGCGCTGCCGGTGGCGCTGTCGATCAGCGTCGCGACCAGGCCGCCGTGGACGATGCCGATGGGATTGTAGTGATGCTCGCCGGGCACGCAGGTGAAGACCGTGCGGCCCTCGTCGGCCTCGGTGAGATCGAAGCCGAGGGTGACGGCGATCGGCGGGGCCGGGAAGTCGCCGTCGCGAATACCGCGCAGGAACTCAAGCCCCGTCAAACCCGCCGCGGCCTTGGCGGAGGGACGCGGGTCCTGCCAGCTCATCTCGCGGGTGCGCGTGGTGGTCTTGCCTTCGGGCATGGGGATGGCTCCGTCGGTTGGCTTGAGCGATGCGAAGTGATCTAGATCGGATCGTTCTCGGGCTGGATCAAGAAATGATCCGGCCCAAGCGCGTGAATCCGATCCAATTTATTGATGATAGGCCAGATTCACGCGAACTGATCCAGGTCCGCGAAGGGAGTGGGCCGGTGATGCCAAACGATCGGAAAATTCTTTAGCGTCCGAGCGCGATGCCAACCGATCGGAATGTGCGCTAGCGTCCGAGCGCGATGCCGAAGGCGTTGTCGAAGCGGCGGAGGCCGATCTTGGGATAGTAGTCCATCGCCGCCGGGGCGGAGATCAGCAGCAGCATGACCTCGTCGCCGCCGGCGGCCTCCTGGGTCCGCCGCACCAGCTCGCGGCCGATGCCCTTGCGCTGCAGCTTCCGGTCGACGGCGAGATCGGAGAGGTAGCAGCAGAGCGCGAAGTCGGTCAGCGAGCGCGACAGCCCGACCAGCTTGCCCCGGCCGTCGCGCGCGGTGACGATGAGGTTCGCGTAGCGGCACATCCGCATCACGCGCTTGCGGTCCTCGAGCGGCCGCCGCTCGGCCAGGGTCGAGCGCTTCAGGATGTCGACGAACTCGTCGGGGTCGAGCACCTTCTCGACCGCGTAGGTGATTTTCATGTCGCTCGCGCTCCCTATTCGGAAGCCGCTTGCGCGGCTTCCTGGTGTTCCCTCAAGCGCCGGGCGCTCGCGTCCGCTCGCTTGGCTCCCATTTTGGCCTCACACGCCGGCGGGCGCGTCCGCGCCCTTGGCTGGCGCCGCATACGGCGGCGGCCCGCAGTCGCGGGCATCGAAAGACACAATGCCTTTGTCATTCTGTCTTTCGACTCAGTCCTGGAAGTGGAGATTGACCCGACGGTTCTGGCGGCCCTTGTTCTCGATCTTGCCGACGCGGATCGGGCCGATCTCGCTGGTGCGCGCGACATGGGTGCCGCCGCAGGGCTGAAGGTCGACGCCGGCGATCTCGATCAGGCGCACCGTGCCGGCTCCGGTCGGCGGCTTGACCGACATTGTGCGGATGAGCTCGGGCTGGGCGGCCAGCTCCGCGTCGGTGATCCAGCGTGCCGCCGTCGGGTGGTCTTCTTCGATCAGGCGGTTGAGCGCGGCGCCGATGGCCTCCTTGTCGAGCGAGGTGTCGGGCAGGTTGAAGTCGACGCGGCCCTTGCCGTCGCCGACCTGGCCGCCGGTCACGTCGCCGTCGATCACCGAGAGCAGCAGGTGCATGCAGGTGTGCATGCGCATGAAGCGGTGCCGGCGCTCCCAGTCGATCGCGGCGGTCACCGTGTCGCCGACGCCGAGGCCGTGGGTTTCGTCCTCAGCGAGGTGGAGGTGGGCGCCGCTTTCCTTGCCCTTCACCGTGTCGGCGATGCGGATCGTGCGGCCGTCGCCGGTGGCGAGCGTGCCGGTGTCGCCGGGCTGGCCGCCGCCCGTGGGGTAGAAAACCGTGCGGTCGAGGACGATGCCGGCGCCGTCGATGGCCGTAACCTTGGCCTCGCAGGATTTGAGGTAGGCGTCCTGGCGGAAGAGTTCCTCGGTCATCGCTGGTCTCGTCGGGGGTTTGCCGGCCGGGCCGGCAAGGTTAGCCGATGCGGCGTTTCAGTGCGACATCAGCCGCGTCAGAAAACGAGTGTGCGGCCATCCTTCGAGGCTCGCTGGCGCTCGCACCTCGGGATGAGCAATCATGCTTGCGGCAAAACGAATGCTCATACTGAGGTGCGAGCGCCCGTCGAGACGCCGCCTTGCGCTCAAACGCCGTCGGCGTTTGAGCCTCAGGATGAAGTGCGGGCGTCGAAGGATGGGTGCAGGCCTCACGCCTCCCCATTCGCCAGCACGCGGCGGTAGACGGCGGCGTCGACGTTGCCGCCCGTCAGGATCACGCCGACGCGCTTGCCGAGCATGCGGTCGCGCTCCTTCACGAGGGCGGCCAGGCCCGCCGCGCCGGCGCCCTCGGCGACGTTGTGGGTGTCGGTGTAGTAGTGCCGCATCGCCGCCTCGAACTCGCGCTCCTCGAGCTCGACGATGCGCTCCACGCCCTGGTTGATGCGCGCCACCGCCTCGGGCACCGGCACGCGGCAGGCGACGCCGTCGGCCATGGTGTCGGCCGAGTTCGTCGGCACCGGCTCGCCGGCGCGGAAGGAGAGCGCATAGGTGGGCGCGTTCGCTGCGACCACGCCGACGATCCTGGTCTTGAGGCCGAGCGCGTCGCGGGCGGCGATCACGGCGCAGATGCCCGAGCCGAGCCCGATCGGCACGTAGACCGTGTCGAGCTCGGGGGCGCCCGCGAAGAGCTCGAGCGCGTAGGAGGCGACGCCGCGCACCAGCAGGTCGTGGAAGGAGGGGAACATGTGGAGCTTCTGTTCCGCGGCCAGCGCCTGCGCGTGCTCGAGGGCGGCCTGGAAGTCGCTGCCGTGCTCGATCAGCTCGCCGCCCTGGGCGGCCATGGCGGCGTTCTTCTCAACGGAGTTGCCCTCGGGCACGACGATCACGGCGCGCAGGCCGTGGCGGCGCGCGGCCGTGGCGACGCTCTGGCCGTGGTTGCCGCGGGTGGCGCAGATCACCCCGCCGACGCCCGGCTCGTCGCGCTTCAGCGCGGCCGTGTAGACGAGGCCGCCGCGGATCTTGAAGGCGCCGGTGGGCGTGTGGTTCTCGTGCTTGACCCAGACCTCGGCGCCGCAGCGCTCGGACAAGAGCGGCCAGCAGTATTGCGGCGTCGGCGGCATGCTGGCGTGCACCAGGGCGGCGGCCTCTTCCAGCGCGGCGCGGTCGGTCATCGGCGGTTTCCTCCGGTGGATCGCATTGAAGCGGCGCTCGGCCGCAGGGTCAATCGCGGGTCGGGGTTTGGCGGGCTTGCCGGGACGGCATCTGCGCCAGCGCGGTGCCGGCGAGGATGGCGAGGCCCGCGAGGACGAGCGGCCAGGTGATCGCCTCGCCGAGCACCACGGCGGCGGCGGCGAGCGTGGTCACCGGCATGGCGAACTGCCACGAGCCGATGCGCGCGATGCCGCCCCGGCCGAGCGCCCAGAACCAGGCGGCATAGCCGGCGAGCGAGGAGAGGACGGTCATGTAGGCGATGGCGAGCCAGCCGGCGGCGCCGACCGCGGCCCAGTCGGTGCGGTGGGCGAGGAGGGCGAGCGTCGGCGCGGTCGCCAGCGTGGCCAGCGCGAGCCCCCAGAAGGTGGTCGCCCAGGCGCCGATCGCCGGCGAGAGCTTGCCGCCGCAGACGTAGCCGAGCGCGCAGGTGACGACGCCGGCCAGGATGACGAGGTCGCCCACGATGCTCGCCCCGTCGCCCAGCAGCGCGCCGCCGCTGCGGTAGAAGATGAGCGCGAAGGCGCCGATGGCGGCGAGCGCCACCCCGGCCCACCAGCTCGCCCGCGGCCAGGCGCGGTCGAAGGCGGCGGCGATCAGCCCGGTGAAGGCCGGCAGCAGCGCCATGATGAGCGCGGCGTGGCTCGCCGTGGTGCGGCCGAGCCCCAGGCTCATCAGCATCGGCCAGACGGCGAAGCTGGCGATGCCCGAGATCAGCAGCAACCCGCGCTGGCCGGCCGCCCGCGGGAACGGCAGCCGCAAGGCTAGAGCAAGGCCACCCGCGACGAGGCCGGCCAGCATCGAGCGCAGGATGCCCGCGCTCGAGGGGTCGATATGGGCGACGGCGATCTTGTTGGCGATCGCGGTGCCGCTCCAGAAGACAAGCGCGGCGGCGGCCGCCGCGTAGACGGCGACCGGCGCCGCCGTCCACCCCGGCGCGGCGGCGCTGCCGGCGCTCATCGCCGCCAGGGGGGCTTGGACGCCTCGTGCAGCGCGTCGACCCGCGAGATGCCGATGTCCTTCAGCATCCGGTCGTCGAGCTGGGACAGGCGATAGCGGCTTTGCGCGCGCTCCTGCCAGAGGAAGAGGGTATCGATCAATCGCGCGACCGAGCGGACGAGGATACCGGCGATGCCCGCGGGGCCGCGGAAACCGGAACCGCCCGGCCGGGCGCGAGACGCGCGACGGTTCGTGAATGTATCGGTCCAATGTGTCATGATCGCACCTATTGTATTCGCTGATTGATCGGGCATTCGGTTGATTGAGGCGGTATATCATGAATACACTTGACATATTGTGCCGGTCAATCTTAACATTGCCACCATGACAATATGGATCCCGGACCTCTCCCTCCACACCGGCCCGCGCTATCAGGCCATCGCCGCGGCGATCGCCGACGCGGTCGATCAGGGAGCGCTCACGCCGGGCGACAAGCTGCCGCCGCAACGCGACCTGGCCTACCGGCTGGGCGTCACCGTGGGCACGGTGAGCCGCGGCTACATGCTGGCCGAGCAGCGGGGGCTGGTCGGCGGCGAGGTCGGGCGCGGCACCTTCGTGCGGGCGCCGGCGCAGGACGCCAAGGCGCCGATCCTGCAGCCGGCGGCGAACGGCGTGCTCGATCTCGGCATCAACATGGCGACCTGGCGGGTGCATGGCGACGCGCTCGCCGCCACGTTGGGCGAGATCAGCCAGGCGCCGGGGCTGGAAAACCTGATGCGCTACGTGCCGGCGGCGGGGCACGCCGATCACCGGGCGGCGGGCGCGAGCTTCATGGCGCGGGTCGGCCTCACGGTCGATCCCGACCGCGTGCTGCTGACCCACGGCGCGCAGCAGGCGCTGGCCGCGGCCTTCGAGGCGCTGTGCCGGCCGGGCGACACGGTGCTGGCCGAGCGCTTCACCTATTCGGGCGTGGTCGAGAACGCCGGGCGCACCGGCATCCGCCTCGAGGGCGTGGCGCTCGACGCGGAGGGCATGATCCCCGAGGCGCTCGACGAGGCCGCGGCGCGGACCGGTGCGCGCGTGGTGATCGTGGTGCCGACGATCCAGAACCCGACCGCCGCGCTGATGGGCGCCGAACGGCGGGCGGCGATCGCCAAGGTCGCCGCGGCGCGCGACCTCGTCATCGTCGAGGACGACGTCTACGGCTATCTCCTGCCCGAGCGCGCGCCGCCGATCGCCACGCTGGCGCCGGAGCGCACGGTCTATGTCACCAGCGCCTCGAAATGCCTGGCGCCGGGGCTGCGGGTCGGCTGGATGGCCGTGCCCGAGCGCCTGTTCGAGCCGTTCGTCGACGTGATCTACGCGCAGACCGTGGCCCAGCCGGGCCTCAACCACGAGATCATCAGGCGCTGGCTCGCCGACGGCACGGCCGACCGGCTGACCGAGGCCCTGCGCCGCGAAGTCGCGGCGCGGCAGGTGCTGGCGGGGGAGATCTTCGAAGGGCTGGAGACGCGGGGGCATCCCGCGAGCTTCCATCTGATGCTCGACCTGCCGGCGACCTGGCGGCGCGACGACTTCGTCGCCAAGGCCTTGGCGCACGGCATCCGCATCGTCTCGATCGCCTCCTTCGCCGTCGACTGGGCGAGCGCGCCCGAGGCGGTGCGCATCTCGCTCGCCGCCGCGCCGGACCGCGAAACGCTCAAGGACGCGTTGACGACGCTGCGCGACCTGGCGCTCGAAGGCCCGCGGGCCAGCCGGGCGGTCGTCTGAGGCGGCGCGCGCCGCCCAGTCAGCTACCTGGAATCGTGTGCCCGTGATTGAGCGGGCCGTGGCCGCCGCCCAGGCCGGGGGCGCTGCGGATCGCCTGCTGCACGTAGGCGCGGGCGCGGAGGACGGCGTCGCGCAGGTCGAGCGTTTGGGCGAGGCCGGTGGCGATCGCCGAGGCGAGGGTGCAGCCGGTGCCATGGGTGCTGGTGCTGTCGATGCGCGGGCTGGTGAAGACCTCGATCCCCTCGCGGGTGGCCAGCACGTCGTGGATCTGGGGACCCTCGCGGTGACCGCCCTTGATCAGCACGGCCTCGGGGCCGAGGGTGAGCATGGTGAGGGCGGCGGCCTTCTGCTCCTCCAGATCGCCGATCGCGAGGCCCGCCAGCGCCTCGGCCTCGGGCAGGTTGGGGGTGAGCAGGCTGACATGGGGGAAGAGGCTGCGCTTGATGGCGGCGGCGGCGTCGCCCTCGATCAACGGCTCGCCGCCCTTGGCCACCATCACCGGGTCGGCGACCAGCGGAATGCCGGAGCCGTGCGCGACGATGGCCTCGGAGACCGCCTCGATGACGGCGACCGAATGGAGCATGCCGGTCTTGATGGCGTCGGCGCCGATGTCGGTGAGGCAGAGCTCGATCTGCTGGGCGACGAAGGCGGGATCGACGTCGCTGATGCCGAACACGCCCCTGGTGTTCTGGGCGGTGAGCGCGGTGACGGCGGTCATCGCGTAGCCGCCGAGCGCGGTCACCGTCTTGATGTCGGCCTGGATGCCGGCACCGCCGCCCGAATCCGAACCCGCGATTGCAAGGACGCGGCCGTTCACCGGGAATTCTCGGCTAGATCGGATCGCATTTGGGCCGGATCAGAAATTGATCCGGCCCAAATGCGTGAATCCGATCTAACTATTTGATAATAGAGCAGATTCACGTGATCAGGTCGAATCAAGAAGTGATTCGACCTGATCACGACCTGCTCTGGTCGGTTGCCGGTCGTGGCGCGGTGCCGTGGCGCCGGACTCACCCGGCAGCCCCCTCGATGGCCTTGACGATCGTCTCGACGACCTCGCCGATCAGCCTGGCGTCGTCGCCCTCGGCCATAACGCGGATCAGCGGCTCGGTGCCCGAGGGGCGGATGAGCAGGCGGCCGCCATCGCCGAGGCGGCTCTCGCCCTCCGCGATCGCTGCCTTGACGGGCGCTGCCTCGAGCGGTGCCGAGCCGTTGATCGCGGCGTTCTTGAGGAGCTGCGGGACGGGCTCGAAAATGCGGGTCGATTCGCTGGCCGGCCTGCCGCGGTTCTCGGTCAGCACGGCGAGCACCTGGAGGGCCGCGATCAGCCCGTCGCCGGTGGTGGCGTAGTCGGAGAGCACGATGTGGCCGGACTGCTCGCCGCCGACGTTGAAGCCGTGGTCGCGCATGTGCTCGACGACGTAGCGGTCGCCGACCTTGGTGCGCGCGAGTGCTACGCCGAGGCCTTCGAGATAGCGCTCGAGGCCCAGGTTCGACATCACCGTGGCGACCAGGCCGTCGCCGGCGAGGCGGCCGCACCGTTTCCAGTCGGCGGCGATGAGCGCCATCAGCTGGTCGCCGTCGACGACGTCGGCCTTCTCGTCGACCAGCACCACGCGGTCGGCGTCGCCGTCGAGGGCGATGCCGAGGTCGGCATGCTCGGCGATCACCCGCTCGCGCAGGCGCTGGGGCTGGGTGGCGCCGCAGTGCTCGTTGATGTTGAAGCCGGTGGGCTCGACGGCGATCGGGATGACCTCGGCGCCGAGCTCCCAGAGCACGGTGGGGGCGACGCGGTAGGCGGCGCCGTTGGCGCAGTCGACGACGATCTTCAGGCCCTCCAGGGTGCGGTCCTTGGGAAAGGTCGCCTTGACGAACTCGATGTAGCGGCCGGCGGCGTCGTCGAGGCGCTTGACCCGGCCGAGCTCGGCCGAGGGCACGAGGTCGCCGGGCGCGTCCTCGGCGACGAAACCCTCGATGGCGCTCTCGATCTCGTCCGACAGCTTGTAGCCGTCGGGGCCGAAGAGCTTGATGCCGTTGTCCTGGTAGGGGTTGTGGGAGGCCGAGATCATGACGCCGAGATCGGCGCGCATCGAGCGCGTCAGCATGGCGACGGCGGGCGTCGGGATCGGCCCGAAGGTGAAGACGTCCATGCCCATCGAGGCGAAACCGGCGACCAGCGCCGGCTCCATCGTGTAGCCCGAGAGGCGCGTGTCCTTGCCGATGACGACGCGGTGGCGGTGGTCGCCGCGGCGGAAGTGCCGTCCGGCGGCGATCGCGACCTTGAGGGCGATCTCCGCCGTCATCGGCTCGCTGTTGGCGGTGCCGCGGATGCCGTCGGTTCCGAAGAGTTTGCGTGCCATCCGAATGCTCGGGTTCCTGCTGGGCGGAGCGCGCGTCGGCGCCGGTTTAGCACAAAGAGGATTAACAAGGTCAAGCCCGGCGGCGCCGTGGCAGCGAAGGCGTCCAAGCCATTACGCGGTCGTCCATTCCGGCAGCTCGCCCGAGCCCTCCATGATAGCACTCCAGGTGAGGATCGCCTGCCTGGTTTCGCCGACGTCGTGGACGCGGAGGATCCGGGCGCCGCGGGCGACCGCGGCCAGCGCCGCGGCGAGCGAGGCGCCGAGGCGGGCCTTGGGGTCGGTCTCGCGGGTGATCGCGGCGAGGAAGCTCTTGCGCGAGAGGCCGACCGCGAGCGCGCAGCCGAGGCCGTGGAGCGCGGCAAGGTCCTTGAGTGCCGCGACATTGTGGGCGGAAGCTTTGGCGAAGCCGAAGCCGGGATCGACGGCGATGCGCGCGCGCGGGATGCCGGCGGCGAGGGCGGCCTCGAGGCGGGGGGCGAGCTCGTCGAAGACCTCGCGGGCGACGTCGTCGTACGTCGCGTCCTCGCGCATGGTCGCCGGCTCGCCCCGCATGTGCATGAGGATGACCGGGACCTCGAGGAGCGCCGCGGTCGTCAGGCTCTCGGGGTCGTGGGCGAGGGCGGAGACGTCGTTGACGATGCCCGCACCCGCGGCGACGGCGGCGCGCATGGTGGCGGCGTTGCGGGTGTCGATCGAGAGGGGCACGCCGGCATCGGCGAGGCCCTCGACCACCGGGAGGACGCGGTCGATCTCCTCCTGCGGCGCGATGGCCGCGGCGCCGGGGCGGGTCGATTCGCCGCCGATATCGAGGATGTCGGCGCCGGCCTCGACCAGGACCTTGCCATGGGCGATGGCGGCGGCGGGATCGGCGTGGTCGCCGCCGTCGGAGAAGCTGTCGGGGGTGACGTTGACGATGCCCATGATGCGCGGCGTCGCGAGATCGAGGCCGGCGAAGGGCGGACGCGGCGTGGTGAGGAGATCGAGGGTGTCGCGGAGGTCGTCGCGGTTGGCGAGGTCCTCGGCGGTGAGCATGGCGCTTTCTTCGCCGGGTTCGCGCAGCTCGGCATGGGTGAAGGCGATGGGGCCGCCGGCGAGCCAGAGCGCGCGGCCGGCCTCGACCATGTGGGCGGCGCGCGAGCTGTGGATCAGCGCGGTGGGGATGAGGAACGATGCTGGCATGCGGATTGCGGAATTTCTTATGTGAGCGCCTGTACCGCGTACAGGCGTCCCCCTCACCCTAACCCTCGCCGCCGCGGGGAGAGGGGACTTTTTTTTCGTTCCGGCACCGCCCCGACCGTCAAACCTGCCCAAGAACATGGGGCCGCCCAATCAAGACGGCCCCAGAACCGAGGATCGCTCGCCGTTGGTGGAGCGTCAGGTGCCTTGGGGTTCGGGCTCCATGCCGCCGTCGGGGCGGGGCTTCTTCTTGGAGGTCGAAGGCACCGAGGCGCGGGGTTTGTCGCCGGTCTTGGCGGTCGGCTCGCTGTCGCCGCCGCGGTCGATCTTCTTGCCCTTGCAGATCAGGTCGAGCTCCGCGGCGTTCAGGGTCTCGTATTCGAGCAGCGCCTTGGCGACCTTGTGCAGGTCCTTGATGTGCTTGGTCAGGATCTCGCGGGCCTTCTGCTCGCCTTCGTCGATGATGCGGCGCACTTCCTTGTCGATCGTCTCGGCGGTCTTCTCCGAGATGTGCTGGGTGCGCGCCACCGAGTGGCCGAGGAAGACCTCGTCCTGGTTCTCCTGGTACTGCAGGGGCCCAAGTTCCTCGCTCATGCCCCATTCGGTGACCATCGAGCGGGCCAGGCTGGTCGCCATGTTGATGTCCGACGCGGCGCCCGTGTTGAGGTGCTCCTCGCCGTAGATGAGCTGCTCGGCGACGCGGCCGCCGAAGGCCTTGGCGATGTTGGCCTTGCACCATTTCTTTGAATAGCTCAAGCGGTCGCGCTCGGGCAGCGACATGGTGACGCCGAGCGCCCGGCCGCGCGGGATGATGGTGACCTTGTGCAGCGGATCGCCGTCGGTCATGTGGACGTTGACGAGCGCGTGGCCGGCCTCGTGATAGGCGGTGGCCTCCTTCTCGGCCTCGGTCATCACCATCGAGCGGCGTTCGGCGCCCATCAGGACCTTGTCCTTGGCCTCCTCGAACTCGGGCATGGTGACCATGCGCTTGTTCTTGCGCGCGGCCAGCAGCGCCGCCTCGTTGACGAGGTTGGCGAGGTCGGCGCCGGAGAAGCCCGGCGTGCCGCGCGCGATGATGCGCGCATCGACGCCCGGCGCCAGCGGCACCTTGCGCATGTGGACCTTGAGGATCTTCTCGCGGCCGATCACGTCGGGGTTGGGCACGACCACCTGGCGGTCGAAACGGCCGGGACGAAGGAGGGCCGGGTCGAGCACGTCGGGGCGGTTGGTGGCGGCGATCAGGATGACGCCCTCGTTGGTCTCGAAGCCGTCCATCTCGACGAGGAGCTGGTTCAAGGTCTGCTCGCGCTCGTCGTTGCCGCCGCCGAGGCCGGCGCCGCGGTGACGGCCGACCGCGTCGATCTCGTCGATGAAGATGATGCAGGGGGCGTTCTTCTTGCCCTGCTCGAACATGTCGCGGACGCGCGAGGCGCCGACGCCGACGAACATCTCGACGAAGTCGGAGCCGGAGATGGTGAAGAAGGGAACGTTGGCCTCGCCGGCGATGGCCCGGGCGAGCAGCGTCTTGCCGGTGCCCGGCGGGCCGACGAGCAGCACGCCCTTCGGGATCTTGCCGCCGAGGCGCTGGAACTTGTGCGGGTCGCGCAGGAACTCGATGATCTCCTCGACCTCCTGCTTGGCCTCGTCGACGCCCGCCACGTCCTCGAAGGTGACGCGGCCGACCTTCTCGGTGAGCAGGCGCGCGCGCGACTTGCCGAAGCCCATGGCGCGGCCCGAGCCCGACTGCATCTGGCGCATGAAGAAGATCCACAAGCCGATGATCAGCAGCAGCGGGAACCAGGAGAGCAGCATCTGGAAGATCGGGTGCAGCCCTTCGTCCTTGGGGGCGGCCTCGACCTGGACGTTCTTGGCCAGCAGGCGCTTGATGAGGTCGGGATCCTCGGTCGGCTTGGTGGTGGTGAACTTCGCGCCGTTGCTGAGCGTGCCTTCGATCTTCTCGCCCTTGATGGTGACGGTTCGGACCGAGCCGCTTTCGACGCGCTGAACGAAGTCGGAATAGGCGAGCTTGTTGGGATCGCGATTGCCCGAGGAGCCCTGGAACAGGTTGAAGAGGGCGATCAGCAGCAGGCCGATGATCACCCAAAGCGCAAGATTCTTGCCAAAGTTGTTCACTGGCTCACCGTTCGTTCCGCGGGCTTCGGGCGTTCGCTCGCAGTCGCGCCGAGCCGCCATACTGCCACGCCTGTCTTGCAGAACCCTTTACGTACCAAGGGGTTTGGCTCGTTCTCCGGCCCGATCGGCCGGGCCATGCCCCCCCGCGCGTCAGGATGCCGCGTACGCGTGGTTAGTATGTAGGCGATCCGCGTCATTTCGCAACGCCGAAACGCGGACCGGCCAGCGCCATTATCGGGGTAAATACGGCGGAATTGAGCGTCAATGAAGGGGTATGCGGGGCCGAACGGCGATAGTCCAGATGCGGAACCGCCAGCACCGCGTCCCCGGCCCAGAGCGCCGGCAGCGACGGGCGGACCGGGGCGGGGACCGCGGAGGCGCGTAGCTCGGGGCGCCCGGCGGTCAGGGCGGCCCAGCCGGCGCGGCCGAGCCGGGCGACGGCGGGCGGCGGCGCGTCCGGGTCGGGCCGGCCGGTGAGCGTGAGCGTGAAGCGGTTGTCCCACAGCACCTCGCCGGGGCCGGTGAGCGGCAGGCGCTGGCGGGCGGCGGCGGGCTCGCGGCAGACGAGGAGGGCGCCCCGCCGCGGCACGATGCGGCAGCCGCCGAGGGTGCGGGCGGATATGAAACCGCCCGAGAGCAGCTCGGCCAGGACGCGGTCGAGCCGGGCGCCGCGCGGCGGATAGCGCCGGCCGGCGACGGTGGCGACGACGCGGGCGACGGCGCGGCGCGTCAGTTCGGGGCCGGCGCCGGCGAGGCGCGCGGGGTCGAGCGCGCACCAGCCCTCGGCGTGGAGCGTGGCGGCGCCGGCGAGCAGCGCCGCGACGGCGCCGTCCGACACGGCGCGGGCCGCGCCGTGGCTCGCGGCCTTGGCGGCGATGTCCTGCGCGCCAAGCCCGGCGCTCTCCAGGCGGCGGGTGAAGTCGCGCAGGCGCGCGCGCGTGTGCGCCGGGTCGCGGTTGCTCGGGTCCTCCAGCCAATCCTGGCCGTGGGCGCGAAGCGTGGCGACGAGCCTGGATTTGGGCGTGGCGAGGAGCGGCCGCAACAGGCGGAGATGCGCCGTCTCGGCGATCGACGGCATGGCGGCGAGCCCCTGCGGGCCGCTGCCGCGGCCGAGGCGCAGGAGCACGGTCTCGGCCTGGTCGTCCTGGTGATGCGCGGTCATCAGGTGCAGGACCTGGTTCCCGCGGCACCAGTCGCCGAGCAGGGCGTAGCGCGCGGCGCGGGCGGCCGACTGGATGCCGGCGATCGGCTTCTCGCCGGTCCAGGCCAGGGTGACGTGGTCGACCCGCAAGCCGCGGCACCAGGCCGCGACCGTCCGGGCCTCAGCGGCGGACTGCGGGCGCAGCCCGTGATCGACGGTGAGGGCGGTGAGGCGGCCGTTCCGGGCGCCCACCCAGCGCGCGGCGAGCAGCGCCAGCGCCATGCTGTCGGCGCCGCCGGAGACGCCGACCGCCAGATGCGGCGCGCGCTCGAAGGGGCCGAGGTGCGCCATCGCCCGGGCGAAGTCCGGCTCGCTCAGCGGACCTGCGGTCGTGCCGATATTCCCATTGGGGCAGGCGTCCTTGGCTCAGCCGCAGCGCAGCTTGCGGGACTCGTCGGTGGCGCGGCGGCGGATGTAGCTCGGCGCGCGCGGGTAGCGCCGCCGCAGCTCGTAGAGGCTGGCGCAGGCCTCGCGGCGCTTGTTGAGCTTGCCGAAGGACATGCCGAGCTTCAGCAGGTTCGCCGACGCCTTGGGATTTTTCGGGAACTTCTTGAAGCCTTCCGCGAAGTGGATCGCCGCCTCGCGATACCGGCCGCGCACGTAGTAGGACTCCCCCAGCCAGTAGACGGCGTTGCCGGTCAGCGCGCCGTTGGGGTAGCGCCGGATGAAGGCCTTGAGCGCGCCCGCGGCCTTGTCGTGATTGCCGCGCCGCAGCAGCGACATCGCGTATTGGTACTGCTCGGCGGGCTTGCCGTCGGGCAGCTTCGCCAGCTCCTCGCCGCCGCCGGCCTCGCCGGTCGACCCGCCGCCGGAGGCCGTCGATCCGGCGCCGTCGGCGCCCGACCCGCCGGTTCGCGACCCGCCGGTTCGCGCCCCGCCGCCGGGCGCCGCCGCGCCGCCGCCGCTTGGCGCGCGCCGCGCGGTGCGCGCCTCACCGCCGTCGGTCCGCGCCCGGCCGCCGCCGGTGATCGGCTTGCCCTTTTCCAACGCCGCGAGGCGCAGCTCGATGTCGGAAACCGTGCGCTCGAGCTTCTGGCCGATCTGCTTCACGCCGTGGTCGATTTCCTCCAGCTTGCCGGTCATGCGGCCGACCTGGCCCTCGAGCTGGGAGAGGCGGACCTCCATGCGCGCGGCGAGCGTCGGCGGCAACTCCCCGCCGATCGAACGTGGCTGTCCACCGCCGCTGGCGCGGCTGCCGCCGGAGCGGCTGCCGCCGGAGCGGCTGCCGCCGCGCGCAACCTCGCGCCGCAGCGCGCTCACCTCACGCTGCAACCGGGCGATCTCGTTGCGCAGCTCCTCGAACCGGCCCTCCTGCGCGGAAACGGGCGCGGCCGTTTGGAAGAGCCCGACGGCGAAGGCCAGCAGCAGCAGGCCGCCGGCGATCGGCATGACGCGGTGTCGTTGGATCATGGTTGCGTCCGGTTCGTTGGTTGGTCCGCCGGCACGGGTAAGCCCCCGTGGCCGGGTTTCGGCACATCGTATTGATTACTTTGGCGAAACTGGGGCGGCGGTCCCGACAGAAGACGCCGCTCCAATCCCGCTCGATCAGCTGCCGGGTTCGGAGGCGAGCGCCTTCGAGTTGCGGTTCTTCGCCCAGGCGGCCTCGTTGCTGCCGGGCACCCAGGGCCGCTCCTTGCCGTAGCTGATGGTCCGCACGCGGCGGGCATTCACGCCGAGCGCGACCATGTAGTTCTTCACCGCGTTGGCGCGGCGGTCGCCGAGCGCGAGGTTGTACTCGCGCGTGCCGCGCTCGTCGGCGTTGCCTTCGACCAGCACGGTCACGGCGGGCTTTTCCTTCAGATAGTTCGACCAGCACTCGACCGTGCGGCGCGCCGCCGGCAGAAGGTCATGCTGGTCGAAATCGAAGAACACGCGCTCGCCGCCGCAGCGTTGGGCCGTCGCGACCCAGCCGCTGTCGGCGCCCGCGGCGCCGGCACCGCCTCCGGTCACGTTTCCCCCACTTTTCGGTCCTGTCTCGCAGCTTCCGAGAAGTGCCGCTGCCGCAGCAAGAACCATTGCTTTCTTCAGCACCATGTAACTACTCCTGTACCGCTCTCTTTGTTGAGCAAAAGTATTCGCCGATCGTCGTCATCGACCACCGGCAGGTAAGTCCGCGACCGCGGCTCCGCAATGGTGAATTCAACTGAATCCATTTGCGCGGGGTCTTTGGTTCACGGTCATCCGATGGTCTCCAGGCCATCGAATTCTGCGCGCAGCACCCGGCCGAAGCCATGGCGGCGCCTCAAGGCAGCGTCGGCGACCAGGCCGGATCGGAGGCGCTGAGCGGGGTTGCCACCGGGCGCTCGTTCTTGCCGGTCAGGTCGATGGTGAAGAGCTGCGGCCCGCCGCCGCGGCTCTGGCGGAAGAACATCAGCACCCGGCCGTTGGGCGCCCAGGTCGGGCCCTCGACCAGGAATCCGTTGGCGAGCAGGCGCTCGTCCGATCCGTCGGGGCGCATCACGCCGATGGCGAAGCCGCCCTTGCCGATCTTGGTGAAGGCGACGAGGTCGCCGCGCGGCGACCAGACGGGGGTGGCGTAGCGGCCCTTGCCGAAGCTGATGCGCGTCACGTCGCCGCCGTTGGCGTTCATGGTGTAGATCTGCTGGGAGCCACCGCGGTTGGAGTTGAAGACGATCTTGGCGCCGTCGGGCGAGTAGGAGGGCGAGGTGTCGATGGCGCGGTGGTTGGTGAGGCGGCGGACCACGCGGCTCCTCAGATCCATCGTGTAGATCTCCGAGTTGCCGCTGCTGGCGAGGCTCATGATGATCTTGTTGCCGTCGGGCGAGAAGCGCGGCGCGAAGGTCATGCCGGGGAACTCGCCGACCACTTCGCGCCGCCGCGTGTCGATGTTGTAGATGTAGACCCGCGGCCGGTTGCCGACATAGGCGAGATAGGTGATTTCCTGGGTCGAGGGCGAAAAGCGCGGGGTCAGCACCAGGTTGGAGCCGTTGGTGAGGAAGCGGTGGTTGGCGCCGTCCTGGTCCATGATGGCGAGGCGCTTGACGCGCGCCGTGGTGCGGCCGCTCTCGGCGATATAGACCACGCGGGTGTCGAAGTAGCCGTTCTCGCCGGTGACGCGCTTGTAGATCGCATCGGCGATGATGTGCGCGACGCGGCGCCAGTTGGCCGGCGGCGTCTCGTAGGCCTTGCCGACCATCTGCGACTGGGTGAGCACGTCCCAGAGCCGGAACTCGGTGCGCAGCCGCCCGTCGCCCTTGAGCGTCACCGTGCCGTGGACCAGGCCCTGGGCGCCGATCGACTTCCACTCGGAGAACTGCGGCTGCAGGTTCATCGTGTCGGTCTTCTGGATGAAGGCCTTGCGGTCGATCGGCTTGAACAGGCCCGAGCGTTCGAGATCGGCGGAGACCACGCGGGCGATGTCGGACGCGACCCTGCGCGCGGCCTCGTTGGGCCCGTGGAAGTTCGTGATCGCGATCGGAACCGGGTTGGCGTTGGGATCGCCCACCGTGACGCGTAGCTCGGCCCGCGCCGGATTTGTCCCGCCGGCCGCGGCGAGCGCGATCAGAAGCCCTGCCAGAACCGCCCAGCTGCCCGAATGCGTCTTGCGTGCGTACCTCAAACCTATCCTCCGAGCATCTTTCTTGGATCGAATTCCAGCGTCATGTTTCGCCACAGCCTGTATTTCGACGGCGGCAATTGGAGCGGGCTGCAGCGCCGATTGAGCACCGCCCTCAGCGCGCTTTCCGCCGCCGATCTGTAGTAGGGGTCGCTGCGCATCCGCGCCACGTCGACGATGCGCGCGTCGCGCACCGTGCGGTCGCGGTTGACGACCACCTTGATCTCGACGATCAGCGAGCCGCTGTCCTTGGCGCCGGCGGGGAAGTTCCAGCAGCCGCTGAGCTGGCGGCGCAGCGCGTCGAACTCGCTGCGCGAGAGCTGCAGCGTCGGGTCGTGGCGCGGCGAGCCGCGGCGTTTATTGGGTGCGGTGCGTTCGCGGGGGGCCACCTTGGCGTCGCGCTTCAGCTTGTCGACCGAGTTCAGGATGCCGGCCAGCGTCATGCGCCGTTCCGGCTTGGGCTTGGCGCGCGGCTTGGGCTTCGGCTTGGCCTTGACGCGGGGCTGGGGCTTGGGCGCCTCGGCCTTCGGCTTCGGCTCGGGCTTGGGCGCGGGCTTGGGTTCCGGCTTCGGCAGCGCCGCGACTTTGGGCTCGGGCTTGGGCTTGGGCTTCTCGACGACCTTCGGCTTGGGCTTGGGCTTCTCCGCCACCTTGGGCTTGGGCGCCGGCTTGGGCTTCTCGACCACCTTGGGCTTGGGCACGGGCCGGGGCTTGGGCTTCTCGACCACCGGCTTGGGCTTGACCTTGGGCGGGTCCTCGGCTTTCTTCTGGGCGGCCGAACGGCGGGTCTCGGCCTTCTCGGCCATGCGCTCCTTGACCTTCTCCACGCGCTTGCGGCCCTTGCGCGGGTTCGAGAGCTCGGTGATCGGCAAGATCTCGACCACGACCGGCGGCGCCAGCGGGCGCACCGGTTTCTGCACGAAGGGCAGACCCACGACGATCAGAACCGCCAGGGTGACGTGCATGAGCGCTGAAAAAACGGCTCCTTGGCGCATGGGGACTATCGCCTCGGCTGCTTCGTTTTCCCGGCTTCCCCAGAACCTGGATTGGAACGTTTCGACGTGTCCCCCCCGGACCCGTCACCTTCGGTCATTTCCGCGATCAACGCCACCTTGCTGAATCCGGCGGCGTTGATCATGCCCATGACGCGCATCACGCGGCCATAACTTATGTTGCGGTCGCCGCGCACGTAGATGCGCGTGTCGCGCTTGGCGCGCGTGATCGCCTGCAGCTTGGCGACGAGCGCATCGAGCGCGACTTCGCTCTCCTGGATGAATACCTGGCCTTGCGAATTGACGCTGATCACCAGCGGCTCGTCGGGCTTGTTGAGCGTCTGCGCGCTGGTCTGCGGCAGGTCGACCGGCACGCCGACCGTGAGCAGGGGCGCGGTGACCATGAAGATCACCAGCAGCACCAGCATCACGTCGACCATGGGCGTCACGTTGATCTCGCTCATCGGACGGTAGACCCGGCGCCTGGCACCGGGCTGCGCGCGTCCATGATGGAGCGAGACCGCCATTACTTGGACTCCTCCTCGATCTGGCGCGACATGATGGCGCCGAACTCGCCGGCGAAGCCTTCCAGGCGGTTGCCGTAGCGGCCGAGGTCGTTGGAGAACTTGTTGAAGCCGACCACGGCGGGGATCGCCGCGACCAGGCCGAGCGCGGTCGCGAGCAGCGCCTCGGCGATGCCCGGCGCGACCACGGCGAGGTTGGTGTTCTTCTGCACCGCGATCGCGGAGAAGGAATTCATGATGCCCCAGACCGTGCCGAAGAGGCCGATGAAGGGCGCCGTCGCGCCGACCGAGGCGAGGAAGCCGAGCCAGCGCTCCAGTCGCTCCATCTCGCGGCCCAGCGTCACGCTCATGACGCGCTCGATGCGGTCCTGCAGCGAGGCGTTCTCGGCCGAGCTGCGCAGCTTCTTGCCGTTGCCGGTGGAGCGTTTCCACTCGCGCATGGCCGAGGTGAACATGGCCGACATCGGATCGGTCGGGCGCTGGCCGACGCGGTCGTAGAGCTCGTCCACCGAGCCGCCGGACCAGAACGAATCCTCGAAGACGCTGGAGCGCCGGTTGGCCGCGCGCACCTGGATCAGCTTCTCGAAGATGATCGCCCAGCTCCAGAACGAGGCGCCCAGGAGGACCAGGATGACGGTCTTCACGATGACGTCGGCGTTGAGGAACATGCCCCAGACCGAGAGGTCTATCGGGCCCTTGGAGCCGCCGATATTGACGCCTTCGATCGCCGTGGCGCCGCCGGTGGCGGTGCCGCCCGCCGTGCCGGCGCCGGTGCCGCCGGTCGTCGCCTGCGCGAGCAGCTCGACGCCGCTGTTCGCGACCATTGCCCAGCCCTGGTTCCAGCCTTGGCTTATCCAGTCGATCAGGGAGAAATAAAGTGAATCCATCGTTACTCCGACCCGTCTCCCTGATTGCCGTCGGGGTGCTCGAACAGGGCCCTGATCTCGTCCGGCACGCGCACCGCCTTGCCGGCGGCGTCGATGCAGGCGATTCTGAGCTTTATCTGCGCGAGTAAGACCCCATCACGCATTACCGATTGATTAAGATTCAGGCTCGCGCCACGCAGCGCGACGAGGTTCGATTGCACGTGAAGCACATCGTCGAGCCGCGCCGGCGCGTGGTAGTCGACTTCGCAGCGCCGCACCGTGAAGCCGATGCCTTGCTCGGCCAGGAGATCGTACTGATCGCGGCCGTGCAGGCGCAGCATCTCTGTACGAGCGCGCTCGGCAAACTTCAAGTAGTTGACGTAGTATACGATGCCCAGGGCGTCGGTATCCTCGTAGTAGACCCGGACCGGAAAGACGTGGGCGCCCTCGCCGCCGCCCTCGCCAGCCTCGCGCCAGCCCGAGCCGGGCTCCGGCCGCGCCGATTTCTCAAGCGTCATCGGCGGTCCCGTTCCCGCCCTCGAGCAGGTCGTACTGGCGTTCGCTGCGCGGCGGCGGCGTGAGTCCGAGCGCGCGGTAGCCCTCGTCGCCGACGATGCGGCCGCGCGGCGTGCGCTGGATCAGCGCCTGCTGGATGAGGTAGGGCTCGATGACTTCCTCCAGCATGTCGCGCGCCTCCGACAGCGCGGCGGCCAGCGTGTCGACGCCGACCGGCCCGCCGCCGTAGTTCTGCGCCAGGCAGCTGAGATAGCGGCGGTCCATGGCGTCGAGACCGGCGCGGTCGACCTCGAGCTGGGTGAGCGCGCGGTCGGCTTGCGCCCGATCGATCTCGGCGACGCCCGCGACCGCGGCGAAATCACGCACCCGGCGCAGCAGCCGTCCGGCGACCCGAGGCGTGCCGCGCGAGCGGCGGGCGATCTCGGCCGCGCCTTCCTGCGTCAACACGGTGTCGAGCACGCGGGCGCCGCGCAGCACGATCGCCTCGAGGTCCTTGGGCGCGTAGTACTCCAGGCGCTGCGGAATGCCGAAGCGCTCGCGCAAGGGGTTGGTGATGAGGCCCGAGCGCGTGGTGGCGCCCACCAGGGTGAAGGGCGGCAGGTCGATGCGGATCGAGCGCGCCGCCGGGCCCTCGCCGATCACGAGATCGAGCTGGAAGTCCTCCATCGCGGGATAGAGGATCTCCTCGACCGCCGGGTTCAAGCGGTGGATCTCGTCGATGAAGAGGACGTCGCGCGGCTCGAGGTTGGTGAGGATCGCGGCGAGGTCGCCGGCGCGCGCGATCACCGGGCCCGAGGTGGCGCGGAAGCCGACGCCGAGCTCGCGGGCGACGATCTGGGCGAGGGTCGTCTTGCCGAGGCCCGGCGGGCCGAAAAACAGGGTGTGGTCAAGCGCTTCGCCGCGGCTGCGCGCCGCCTGGATGAAGACGCGGAGATTGCGGCGCAGCGCGTCCTGGCCGACGAACTCGTCGAAGCTCTGCGGACGGATGGTGGTCTCAAGCCCATTATCGAGACCTTCGTCGGGCTCGGCCGCGGGGTCGACCGCGCGGGGGATCGGCGCGCCGGTCACGCGCCGAGCTCCTGCAGTCCCGCCTTGACCAGCGCTTCGACGCTGGCGCCGGCGCCGGCGGCGCGCGCGGCATCGGCGATGGCGCCGAAGGCCTCCGAGCGGCCGTAGCCGAGGTTGATGAGCGCGGAGACCGCATCGGCGGTGGGTCCGATCTCGCCGGGCGCGGCCGCCGCCGGGCCGATCCGCGCGACCGGGCCGAGCGCCGCCTCGCCGGCCTTGTCCTTGAGCTCGCTGACGATGCGCGTGGCGAGCTTGGGGCCGACGCCCTCGGCGCGCGCCACCGCCGTCCTGTCCTGGGCGATGATGGCGCGGACGAGGGCCTCGGGCGCCAGCACCGAGAGGATCGCCAAGGCCACCCGCGCGCCCACGCCCTGGACCGTGGTCAGCGTGCGGAACCAGCGGCGCTCGTCCTCGTCGAGGAAGCCGTAGAGGTGGATGTGGTCCTCGCGCACATGGGTCTCGACGTGGAGGCGCACCGCCTCGCCGACCGGGGGCAGGCCCTCCATCGTGCGCCGCGAGGCGAAGACGAGGTAGCCCACCCCGCCGACGTCGACGATGGCCTGGTCGGCCTCCGCCGCGGCGAGGGTGCCGGTGAGCGAGGCGATCATGGGCGGCCCTCCGCGACGGCCCCGGCGGCGAGCGCCGCGAGCCGGGCGGCGGGGGCGTTGCGGTAGTGGGCGTGACAAATGGCGACGGCGAGCGCGTCGGCGGCATCCGCGCCGTCGGGCCTGGCATCGGGCAGGAGCACGCCGATCATGGCGGCGATCTGCGCTTTCTGGGCGTGGCCGGCGCCGACCAGCGCCTTCTTGACGCGGTTGGCGGCGTACTCGGCCACCGGCAACCCGGCGCGGGCCGGGGCCAGCAGCACGACCCCGCGGGCCAGGCCGAGCTTGAGGGCGGAGGCTGGGTTGCGGTTGACGAAAGTCTCCTCGATGGCCGCCTCGTCGGGGCCGTGCGCCTCGATCGTCGCCACGATCCCCGCATGCAGCGCCGCCAGCCGCTCGGCGATCGGGGCGGCGGGGTCGCTGGCGACCGTGCCGTTGGCGACGTGGCGCAGGCGGTTTCCGTCCATCGCGATGACGCCCCAGCCGGTACGGCGGAGGCCGGGGTCGAGGCCGAGCAGGATCATGGCCGGGGCCAACCTGTTTCCATGCGGTTCGCCGTGCGCTGGCTTGACGCACGGATACTCGCGTGTGCCCCAAAATCGTGAGGTCGGGGCATCAAGTCAATACCATATCTTGTGGGGGAAGTGTGGACATTTCCATTGGCCGGCGGCAGCGCACCCACTTTAGCCGCCAATTTGTCGGGATTAGGGCGATGGCTCGCGGGGCCGGTATTTAACCGAATATTTGACACTAATGGGGCTGAATGGGCCGGTTGATTCAGTGGCCGGAACCATGAGTTCCGAGAAAGCGTTCGTCGGCATGGCGGGAGCCGCAGGCAGGCTGAGGGTTCGCGGCCGTTTTCGCGCGGCCTGGGAGCGCTTGCGCATCTGGGCGGCGGTGGTGCGGCCGAGCGCCGATATCCGCGATCGCATGCGGCTTCGCCAGGTCGCGTCGCTGCTCCGCCAGACCAGCGTCATGGGGATCACCAACCTCATCAACTCCGCGCTGGTGACCTTCGTGCTGTGGGAGGCCGCGCCGCGGCCGGCGCTGCTGGCCTGGATCGGGCTGATGTGGCTCGGCTGGGCGGTGATTCTGATACGGCGCTTCCAGCGCCGGCACATGACGGCGCCGGACAAGGTGCGGCCGCGGACCTTGCGCCGGGCGATCCTGCGGGCGGCGCTGGCCGGCGGGCTGTGGGGGTCGGCCGCGTTCCTGCCCTTTGCCGATAGCGCGCCGATCCACATGCTGATCGTCACCTTCGTGATCGGCGGCATGACGGCCGGCGCGGTCGCGGCGATGTCGAACTTTCCAACCGCGTGCTACGCCTTCATCCTCGCCAGCCTGGCGCCGCTCGCCGCCAAGTTCGTGCTGGCCGGCGACCGCAGCTCCCTGGTCATGGCGGTGATGGTGGTCGCGTATGCGGCAGGGCTGATCTTCGTTTCGCGCAACGGCTACCGGACTTTCCTCGACAGCGTCTGGACCGAGCTCGAGAACGAGGAGCTGCTCGAACGCCTGTTCGCCACCCATACGCGGCTGGTCGACGCGGTGGAAAGCGTGCCGGCGGGGATCATCTTCTGCGACGCCGACGACCGGCTGGTGGTGTGCAACAGCCAGTACCGGCAATGGATGTGCCCGGGCCGCGAGGACGAGATCAAGCCGGGGATCCGCTACGCCGACGTGCTGCGGATCAGCGCCGACCTCGCGGCGGGAACGCTCCAGGGCGCGGCGCGCGAGGCCTGGATCGAGCAGCGGATCGCCCAGCACCGCGAGCCGCGCGGCGCCACCGAGGTCCCGCTGGCCGACGGCCGGGTGGTGCAGGCGGTCGAGCGGCGGACCAGCGACGGCAGCACGATCAGCGTGCTGGCCGATATCACCGACCTCAAGCATCACGAGAAGGAGCTGGGCGCGCGCAGCGACATCGTGCAGGCGATCCTGGAGAACATGGCCCAGGGCCTGGTCGCCTTCGACGGCGATCTCAACATCATCGTCGCCAACGAACGGCTGAGCGGGTTGCTCGACACGCCGCCGGAAATGCTGGCCGCCGGACAGAGCTACCGCCGGATCATCGACCGGTCCTCGAACCGCGGCGACTACGGCCCCGGCGATCCCGGCGAGATCGCCCAACGGGTGCTGAAGACCGCGCTCGGCCGCGAGGCGCACAGCTTCGAGCGGGTGATGCCGAACGACACGGTGCTCGAGGCCAACGCGACGCCGCTGCGCGACGGCGGCTTCGTCGTGACGTATTCCGACGTCACCGAGCGCAAGCGCTCGGAGGACGCGCTGAAGCGCAACCGCCGCGAGCTCAACAGCCGGGTCAAGGAGCTGGAGCACATGCAGGCGCGCCTGGAGGCCCAGGGCGAGGAGCTGCGCCAGCTGGCCCAGCACCTGGCCCAGGCGCGCGACGTCGCCAATGCCGCCAACAAGGCGAAGTCCGACTTCCTCGCCAATATGAGCCACGAGCTGCGCACGCCGCTCAACGCCATCATCGGCTTCTCCGAGATCATGAACGCGGAGCTGCTGGGGCCGCTCGGCTCAAAGGAATACCGCCAGTACGCCGGCGACATCCACGAGAGCGGCGCGCATCTCTTGAGCCTGATCAACGACATCCTCGATCTCTCGAAGATCGAGGCCGGGCGCATGGAGCTGGTCGAGGAGCGCATCGTGGTCGGCGAGGTGATCGAAGCCTCGATCCGCATCATCCGCGAGCGCGCCCATGCCGCGGAGCTGGAACTGGTGACCGAGCTGGCCGACGAGATGCCGACGCTGTTCGCCGACGAGCGGGCGGTCAAGCAGATCCTGCTCAACCTGCTGTCGAACGCGGTCAAGTTCACCAAGCCCGGCGGGCGGGTGACCATCGCGGCGCGGCCGGACGCCGTGGGCCGCATCCGGCTCGTCGTGAGCGACACCGGGGTCGGCATGAGCGAGGCCGACATCAAGAAGGCGCTCTCGCCCTTCGGCCAGGTCGACAGCTCGCTCGCGCGCAAGCACGAGGGAACCGGCCTCGGCGTGCCGCTGGCCCGCTCGATGACCGAGGTCCATGGCGGCACCTTCGCCATCGAGAGCGAGCCGGGAGAGGGCACCACCGTCACCGTGACGATGCCGGCGCACCGGGTGCTGGGGTCGATACAGATGCAGACCGCGGGATAGGGAACGGCGGCTAGAGCAGGTCGTGATCAGGTCGAATCACTTGTTGATTCGACCCAAATGCGATCCGATCTAGAGCAGGTCGTGATCAGGTCGAATC
>Ga0302046_10000119_pt1 | contig 82052 bp, 66 predicted proteins | sample RVTome_11_FD_200261 | JGI IMG/M metagenome (GOLD analysis project Ga0302046, IMG submission 200261) | Soil microbial communities from uranium-contaminated site in the Upper Colorado River Basin, Wyoming, United States - RVT147D111 (version 2) ... | reverse complement strand
GGGGGGCAGGATCTCGGCTCGCACGTCCACCTCCTTCGCCGTCGGGATGAGGGCGGCCCTACCCTGAACCGCACGGACGGCGAGGTTCACCCTACCCCGATCCCCCAGGAGCGCAAGGGGGGCCGCCTCCTCGTCCCCGCATGGGGATTCCTCCGGGGAGCGACGGGACCGGAGGCTCCGAGGGGCGGGAGGGTTTTCCTGGGCTTCTTCTTCCCCATTCCCCTCGAGACGCGCGGTTGCGTGAGCTGGCGCCCGCGCGGGCCGCAAGGAACCGGGAGCCGGGTCTTGGCCCTCGACCCGGCTCGATGGGGGCGAGCGCGGCGTGGGCGCTCAGGGGTTGTCGCCGCCGATCATGCGGCCGAGCCCGCCGAGCAGCGATCCCTCGCCCCTCGACTGGCCGCCGTGGCGCGGGGCGTTCGCGAGGACGCGGTCCGCGAGGCGCGAGAACGGCAGGCTCTGCAGCCAGACCCTCCCGTGGCCCGTGAGCGTGGCCAGGAAGAGGCCCTCGCCGCCGAAGAACATCGATTTCAGGTTTCCCGCGCGCCGGATGTCGTAGTCGATCCCCGGCGAGAAGGCGACGAGGCACCCCGTGTCGACGCGCAGCGTCTCGCCGTGCAGCTCGCGCTCGATGATCGTCCCGCCGGCGTGCATGAACACCATGCCGTCGCCTTCGAGCTTCTGCAGTATGAAGCCCTCGCCGCCGAAGAACCCGGCGCCGAAGCGTCGATTGAACGCGATGCCGACCGTCGTGCCGAAGGCGGCGCACAGGAAGGCGTCCTTCTGGCAGAGGATCTTCCCGCCGCGGCGGGCGAGGTCGAGCGCGATGATCTTGCCGGGGTAGGGCGCCGCGAAGGCGACCCGGCGCTTGCCGCTGCCGGTGTTGGTGAAGTGGGTCAGGAACAGCGACTCGCCGGTCACGACGCGCTTTCCCACGGACAGGAGCTTCCCGAGCAGGCCTTCTTCGGGGGTCGAGCCGTCGCCCAGCTTCGCCTCGAACTCGATGTCCTCCTCCATGTAGTTCAGCGCGCCGGCCTCGGCGATCACCTTCTCGCCGGGATCTAGCTCGACCTCGACCAGCTGCATGTCGTCGCCATGGACCTCGTAGTCGACTTCGTGGGCTCTCATGTCTCCTCCTCACACCGTGAAGTAACGCGCCTCGGGGTGGTGGCACACCACGGCCGAGGTCGACTGCTCCGGCCACAGCTGGTCCTCGTCCGACAGCCGGATGCCGATGCGGTCCGCTCGCAGCAGGTCGAGCAGGATCTCCTGGTCCGCCAGGTTGGGGCACGCGGGGTAGCCGAACGAGAACCGGCTGCCGCGATAGCCCTGCTTCAGGAGCTCCCTCGTATCGCGCGCGTCCTCGCCGGCGATGCCGAGCTCGCCGCGGATGACCTGGTGCACATACTCCGCGAGCGCCTCGGCGACCTCGACGGACAGGCCGTGCAGGTGCAGGTAGTCCTGGTAGCGGTCGGCCGCGAACCACTCGCGCGCGACCTCCGAGGCTCGCTGGCCCACCGTCACGACCTGGAGCGCGATCACGTCGGGCCGTCCGTCGCGCCGGTGGAAGAAGTCGGCGATGCACAGGTTCTTCTTGCCGTTCTGGCGCGGGAACGCGAAGCGCGCGACCTCGCGGCCGTGGTCGCCCGGGGCGAGGAGCACGACCGAGTCTCCCTCGGGGACGCACGGCCAGTAGCCGTATGCCGCGCGCGGGAGCAGGATGCCCTCCTTGGCGCACTTCCTGGCGAGCTCGAAGTAGAGCGGGCGTACGCTCTCCTTAACGAACGCCTCGTACTCGCTCGCGGCGCGGTTCTTGCGCCGGTAGCCCCACTGGAACTGGAAGAGCGTCGTCTCGTTGACGAACGGCAGGACGCTCTGGAGGTTGATCTCCCCGATGACGCGCGAGCCGAAGAAGGGCGCTTCGGGGTAGACGAAGTCGCGGGTCGGCCCGTCCGCCGCGGACCGGTCCGTCTCCGCCGGCGCCGGCCGGGCGCCGACCTCGGCGAGGGCGGTCGCCACGGACCCCAGCGCCCCGGCGGGTTCGGACGTGCCCGCCCGCGCCGAGCGCCGGCCGCGCTCGCGCGCGGCGGCGATGGCCTCGCGCTTCTTCGAGTGGTCGACGCGCTCGGGGGCTGCGGCGCCGGCGACGATCCGCTCCATCGTTCCGAGTCCCTCGAACGCGTCCTTCGCGTAGTAGAGCGGGCCGGCGTAGATCGCGCGCAGGTCGTCCTCGACGTAGCCGCGCGTCAGGGCCGCGCCGCCGAGGAGCACCGGCGTGGCGACGCCGCGCCGGTTCATCTCCTCGAGGTTCTCCTTCATGATCACCGTGCTCTTGACGAGCAGGCCGCTCATCCCGATCGCGTGCGGCTGGTGCTCGTGCGCGACGTCGAGGATGTGCTGGATCGGCTGCTTGATGCCCAGGTTGTACACCGTGTAGCCGTTGTTCGTGAGGATGATGTCCACGAGGTTCTTGCCGATGTCGTGGACGTCGCCGCGCACGGTGGCGAGCACGATCTTGCCGCGCGACTCGCCCTCCACCTTCTCCATGTGCGGCTCGAGGTGCCGGACGGCGGCTTTCATCGTCTCCGCCGACTGCAGCACGAAAGGGAGCTGCATCTCGCCGCGCCCGAAGAGGTCTCCGACGACCGCCATGCCGTCGAGCAGGTCCTTGTTGATGATCTCGAGCGGACGCTTCCGGCCCATCGCCGCGTCGAGGTCCTCGATCAGGCCGTTCTTCTCGCCCTCGATGATCCGCCAGCGCAGGCGCTGCCAGAGGTCCTGCGGGACCTCGCGCTCCGCCCTCTTCTTGACGTCGACGCCCTCGAAGAGCCGCATGAACTCCTGCAGCGGGTCGTACCCTTCGCGGCGCCGGTCGAAGATCAGGTCCTCGGCCACTTGGCGCGCCTTCTCGTCGATGTGGTGCAGCGGCTCGATGCGCCCAGAGTGCAGGATGGCGGCGGTGAGCCCGGCCTCCTGCGCATGGTGCATGAACACCGAGTTCAGGACGTGGCGCGCCGCAGGGTCGAGCCCGAACGAGATGTTCGACAACCCCAAGAGGGAGTTCACCCCGGGGAGCTCCGCGTGGACGCGGCGGATCCCCTCGAGCGTCTCGAGGCCCAGCTTGCGGTCGTCCTCGTTGCCGGTGCAGATGGTGAACGTGAGGACGTCGAAGAAGAGGTCCTCGGGCCGCAGCCCCCAGTCCTCCGTGCAGATGCGGTACAGCCGGTGCGCCACGCGGATCTTGGCGTCCGCCGTCTTGGCCATGCCGTCTTCGTCGATCGTCAGCGCGATCACGGCCGCCCCGTGCTCCTTGGCCAGCGGCAGCACCTTCTCGATCCGCTCGAGGCCGTCCTCCAGGTTGATCGAGTTGATCACGCTGCGGCCGCCGAGCAGCTTCAGCGCGGCCTCGAGCGCCGGCGCCTCGGTGCTGTCGATCATGATCGGAGCGGGGACGTCGGTCCGGTAGCGCTGGATCAGGCGCCGCATGTCGCGCACCTCGTCCCGCCCGACGTACGCGGTGCACACGTCGAGCACGTGGCTGCCGTCGCGCAGCTGCGCGCGTCCCATGTCGACCATCCCGTCCAGGTTCTCGGCCAGGAGATGCTCGCGGAACGCCTTGCTGCCGTTCGCGTTCGAGCGCTCGCCGACGAGCAGGAGCGAGCTCTCCTGGCGCATGCCGACGGCGCCGTAGATGCTCGTGACCTGCGGGACGTGGACCGGCTTGCGCGGCGCGGGCGCGCGGCGCCCGATCGTCTTGACGACCTGGGCGATGTGGTCCGGAGTCGTGCCGCAGCAGCCGCCCACCAGGTTCGCGCCGTCCTCCTCCACGAAGCGCTTGAGCCAGTCCGCCAGCTCCTCGGGGGTCAGCGGGTAGTGCGGCGCGCCGTCGATCAGCTGCGGCAGGCCGGCGTTGGGATAGACGCCGATCTTCTTGCGGCACGTCTGGCCGAGCAGGCGCATGTGCTCGCTCATCTCGCGCGGCCCTGTGGCGCAGTTGAGCGCGATGACGTCGATCGGATACGGGTCGAGCAAGGCGATGGCGGCGGCCATCTCGGTCCCGACGAGCATCGTCCCCGTGACCTCCATCGTGACGCTGACCATCAGCGGGACGTCGCGCCCGGCGGCCTCGCGCGCCCCGATCGCGGCGTTGAGCGCCGCCTTGGCCTGCAGCGGGTCCTGGCAGGTCTCGATCAGGAGCGCGTCGACGCCCTCCTCGACCAGCGCGCGCGCCTGGACGGCGTACGACGCCTTGAGCGTGTCGTAGTCGGTGTGGCCGAGCGTGGGCAGCTTCGTGCCGGGACCCATCGAGCCGACGACGAAGCGCGGCCAGCGCTCGTCCGAGTACCGCTCGCAGGCCGCGCGCGCGACGCGCGCCGCGGCGCGGTTGAGGGCGTCGGCCTTCGCGGAGATGCCGAACTCGCCGAGGACCAATGGGTTGCAGCCGAAGGTGTTGGTTTCGACCGCGTCGCAGCCCACCGCCAGGAACGACTCGTGGATGCCGAGCAGCTCGTCGGGGCGCGTCTCGCAGAGGATCTCGCAGCAGTTCTCGTGGCCGAGGAAGTCGCGCTCGAGGTCGAGGTCGAGCGCGTGGATCGACGTGCCCATCGCTCCATCGAGGATGAGCACACGTTCGTTCAGGGCATCGCGGAAAGAGCTCGTCATGGTGAAAGCTGCTCGGTGCTACGTCTCGCGCGTCGCCGTCGCGACCAGCGTCATGAAGTGCGGCGGTTGCGGGTCGCGCGCCGCGCGCTGCACGCGGACGTTGACGAAGCCCGCCTCCTGGATGACCTCGATCAGCCCGTTCTCGGTGAAGCCCATATGCCGGTGGTGCAGCTTCTCGCGCACCCACTCCTCGTTGTGCGCGAGGAGGTCGAGCACCAGCAGCCGGCCTCCGGGCACGAGGATACGCAGAGCCTCCTTCAGGGCGCGCACGGGCTGCGCGGCGTGATGCAGCGCCTGGCTCATCACCGCGACGTCGTGCGAGGCGTCGGGCAGCGGCATGTCCTCGATGTCGCCGACCGTCGTCTCGATGTTGTCGATGCCCTTCGCGCGCGCGCGCGCCTGGAGCTGTGCGAGCATCTCGCTCGAGATGTCGACCGCGGTGACGACCTTCGCCACCTCGGCGAGCATCATCGTCAAGAGCCCGTCGCCCACGCCGAGGTCCACGTAGCGCGCGCGCGGCGCCAGCTCGAGCAGCGCGCGCGAGAGCCCCTCCCACGTCCGCCCGGGCAGCGGCTGGTCCCCGAACGTCGCCGCGACGCGGTCGAAGTACGAGCGCGTCTCCTCCTGCAGCCGCCGTTGCAGCGCCTCGAGCCCCGCGGCGTCCGCCTGGAACTCCGGCGTCCGCGCGGCCCCGCGCAGCACCTGCTCGACGAGCCCCGCCGCCGGGCCGGGCGCGAGCTCGTACTGACTGCGCCGCCCGACGCGCCGGTCGACGACGAGGCCGACCTCCTTGAGCAGCGCCAGGTGGGTCGAGACCCGGCTCTGACCCATGTTCAGGACCTCCATCAGGTCCGTCCCCGAGAGCTCCTCGTGGGAGAGCAGATGGAGGATCCGCAGGCGCGTCTCGTCCCCCAGGGCCTTGAGCAGGCGCGACGTCCCCACCAGACCGATCATCAAATCAAGATACTGTGATCCATCCCTCTGGGCCACCCGGAATCCGCCCGAGTTGCGGGTGCGACCCTCCTCTCGCGGGGCTCAGTACACCTCTTCCTCGCCCAGCTGCACGGGGTCGCGCGGCATGTCGCCCTGCAGGGCGCGGTTCATCTCGCCCTGCCGGTTCAGGTCGTCGATCCAGGCCCGCAGCTCGGCGAGCGGGGGAACGCCCATGGCGACGCGCTCCTCGTCGCTCGTCGCCGGGTCGAGGTCGTGCAGGCGCCACTCGCCGAGCACGGGCTCGTAGAGCGCCTGAGTCCCGAAGCGCTGCGGCCGACCCTGCTTGAAGAGGATGCGGTCGACGGCCTCGGCCGAGAGGCGGAAGGCGCGGTCCTCGCCCAGCTCGACGGCGGTCAGCGCCATCTCGTTGGCGAGGTGCAGGTCGTCCATGTCGTCCGACGTCACCAGGGCCGCCGCTCCGAAGAAGTAGTCGTCCGCCGTCTTCAGCTCGCCGGTGGCATGCGCAGCGCGGATCTTGGCGAAGATCTGCGCCTCGCGCTCCATGACGTTCGCCTGCGTCGCGCCGAAGCCCTTGTACTTGGCCTGGCCCTCGCGCACCTCGTAGTACAGCGACTCCATGTCGCCGGGGAGCGGTCCCTGGCAGGCGCCGAGCACGAGGGCGAGGACGGCGGAGAGCATGCGTGGATTCAAGGTTGGCTCCTCGGCCGAGGTTGCGAGCGAGACGACCATCGTCGGGAAGGGCCGCGCCGCGTCAAGCCCCCTCCCTTCCGGGCGCGCCGCCGAGCTCGAGCGTCACCTCGAGCGCGCCGCCCTTGCTGCGCCGCCGGAAGCTCTTGACGCCCAGCGCGCGCGCCTCCGCGCCGCGCAGCCACTCCTCCACGGCGGGCCCGAGGACCGAGCGCCCGCCCGGGTTGTGCCAGCCGCGGCCGGTGATGACGAGCGCCCGCTCGATGCCCCGGTAGCGGCAGGTGTGGAGCGCGTGGCGCAGGGCGCGCAAGGCCTCGGCGACCGTGCGTCCGTGGAGGTCGACCCGGAAGTCGGGCTCGGGGTCTCGCGCGTCGCGTCCCACCCCAGCCCTCCTCCTCACGTGCCGAGGACCGCCGCGATGCAGGCCACGTCGACGATGTCGCGCGTGCTGCATCCGCGCGAGAGGTCCATGAACGGACGCGCGAGCCCCTGGACCAGCGGACCGAGCGCCGTCGCCCCCGCCAGGCGCTGCACGAGCTTGTAGCCGATGTTGCCGGAGTCCAGGTCCGGGAACACGAGCACGTTCGCGCGGCCCGCCAGCGGCGAGCGCGGCGCCTTCTTCTCGGCCACCTCGGGCACGATCGCCGCGTCGACCTGCAGCTCGCCGTCGACCGTGAGGCCGGGGGCGCGCTCGCGCAGGAGCCGCGTCGCGCGCGCCATCTTCTCGACGCGCGGGTGCTCGGCCGAGCCGAGCGTCGAGAACGAGAGCAGAGCCACGCGCGGCGCCTGGCCGGCGAGCCGCCGGTGGGTCTCGGCGGAGGCGAGCGCGATGTCCACCAGCTGCTCGCTCGTGGGCTCGGGCACGACTCCGCAGTCGGCGAAGGTGTACGCCGCGTCGCGGAGGATCATCAAGAACGACGAGGAGAGGGTCTCGATGCCGCGCGCGAGGCCGATGACCGAGAGCCCGGCGCGCAGGACGTCCGAGGTGGAGGCGTCGGACCCGGCCACGCCCGCGTCGCACTCGCCCGCGGCGACCAGCGCGGCCCCGAAGAAGAGCGGCGACTCGATGCGCGCCCGCGCGTCCTCGAGCGTCATGCCCTTGTGCTTGCGGCGCTCGTGCAGCGCGGCCGCGAGCTCGGCGAGCCGCGGGTGCCGGCGCGGGCGCACGACCTCGACGCCCGCCGCCGGGCTGGCCATTCCCGGCGACTCGACCAGCACGGGGCGGCACAGCCCCTCGGCGGCGAGGATGCCCGCCGCCTGCGTGACGCGCGCGTCGTGGGCCTCGGGCAGAACGATGCGCCGGCCGAGCCGGCGCGCTCTCTCGCGGATCTCGAGCGCGAGGTCCATCACGGCTCGGGCGTGCTCTCCAGCACCGCGTCGGGGACCTCGAGCTCCAGCCGCAGCAGCGCCAGCCCGTGCGTCTTGCCCTGGGCGTCGGTGCGCAGGGAGGCCGACCCGCCGCCTCCCAGGCTGTCCTCCAGCAGGAAGTTCAGGACGCGCACGTTGTCGGCCGCGTAGCGCCGCACGCCGCCCGAGTTGATGCGCTCGAAGTGCCACTCGACGACCTCGGGCGTGAGCGTCTCCTTGAGGAACTCGTAGGCGCTGGCCGAGCGCGCGATCACGCCGACGTTCGAGCCCTCGCCCTTGTCGCCCGAGCGCGCCTGCGCGATGCGCGAGAGGCGTACGCGGCTCACGCGACCGGTCTCCCGCTCTCGAACACGCTGACGCGCGCCTGGATCTGCTCCTTGCGGACGAGCGCCGGCCAGAAGCCGATGATCTCGGTCGCCTTCGGACGACCGCCCGCGAAACCGGTCACGCCCGGGGGACCGCTCGTCACGAGGGGCACGAGCTCCATCCCGAAGCGCTCGACGCGCTCGCGGTCGGGGCCCTTGACGCCCAGGCGCAGGACGACCTCCGGCGGGTCGGCGGCGTCCGCGGCGCGGATGCCGGCGTGGCACACGTTCGCCCCCAGGAACTCGGTCAGGCGCTCCTCGGGCGCGTACTCGAAGCCGTCGGAGGCGAGGCGCTCCCACACGATGTCGCTGCAAAGGCGCGCCTTGTCGAGGGCCTCGGGGCCGCAGACCGTGAGCTGTCCGACCGCCTTCCAGCCGTCGTGGTAGCTCATCGACACCTTGTAGGTCTGGGTCGGCGCCTTGCCCGCGACGCCGCTGACGCGCACGCGGTTCGCGCCGTCGCCGGCGAGCCGGAAGCTCGTGAAATCGGCGACCACGTCGGGCGTCACGTAGTTCTCGGGGTCGCCCATCTCGTACGCGAGCTGGTGCACGACGGTGCTCTCGTCGACGATCCCGCCGGTACCCTCGTGCTTGGTGACGACGAAGCTGCCGTCGGGGGAGGCCTCGACGATCGGGTAGCCGATGCGCGCCATGTCGGGCACGCGGCGCCAGTCGGTGTAGTTGCCGCCCGTGCACTGCGCGCCGCACTCGACGATGTGCCCGGCGACCGTCCCTGCCGCGAGCCGGTCCCAGTCGTCGGGCGTCCAGCCGAACTCGTGGATCAGCGGTCCCAGGACGAGCCCCGGATCCGTGCCGCGGCCCGTGATGACGATCTGCGCGCCGGTCCCGAGCGCCTCGGCGATCGGAAACGCGCCCAGGTAGACGTTGGCGCTGGTCACGCGGTCGCGGACTGCGGCGAGCGGCTCGCCGGTGTCCATGTTCGCGAAGGTCTCGCCGGCCTCCATCAGCTCGTCGAGGCGATCGAGGACGTCGTCGCCCTCGACGATCGCCACCTTCACTCCGCGCGCGCCGTGCCGCTCGAGCACCTCGAGCACGGCGTCCTTGCACGCCCGCGGGTTCACGCCGCCGGCGTTCGCGATCACCTTGACGTCGCGCTCGACCAGGCGCGGCAGGATGCGGTCGACGAGGCGCACGAAGTCCGTCGCGTAGCCCATGTCGGGCCGGCGCGCGCGCAGCTTCTGCATGATGCTCATCGTCACCTCCGCCAGATAATCGAGCGTCAGGTAGTCGAGCGGCCCCTCCTCGACCAGGCGCACCGGCCCGAGGATCGAATCCCCCCAGAACCCCTGGCCGTTGGCCACGAGGACCCGGTCGCGACGTCGATCGGCGGGTCGATCCAGCGGGACGGCGGCCATGGCGGGCGCTCAGTCTACGGTGGGGCCGCGGCGGGACAACGACGGCGTTGGTCGAGGGGGTAGCATGGGGACGGCGTGCACCCGCTGCTCCTGCTCACCGGCTTCGGTTCCTTCGAGGACGTCGACCGGAACCCCAGCGGTCTCTTGGCGAAGGCCTTCGGCGAGCGAGCGCCGGAGGGGCTGGACGTCTTCGGGATCGAGCTGCCCGTGACCTTCCACGGCAGCGCGCTCGAGCTCGATCGCGCCCTCGCGGGGCTCGCGCCGCGCGTCCCGCACGCGATCCTGGCGCTGGGCGTCCACCCCGGCTCCGGCTTCCGGCTCGAGCGCCGCGCGCGCGCCGTCCTCGGGACCGGCCGGCCGGACGTCGCCGGGGTCCACGGCGCCGAGGTCGACCTCGGCGGCGGCCACGACCTCGCGACGTCGCTCGACCTCGAGCCCCTGGCGGCGGCGCTGCGCCGCGCGGGCGCAGGCAGCGTCGTCCTCTCCGAGGACGCGGGCGGCTACGTCTGCGAGCGGATCTACCGCCACGTGCTCGAGCGCGGCCGCCAGCTCGGCGTTCCGGCCCTCTTCCTGCACGTGCCGCCGCTCGCGAGCTCGCCGTTCGAACGGCAGCACGCGGTCCTGCGCGAGCTGCTGCTCGAGGTCGGCCGCGTCGTCAGCGCGACTTCTGCGACTCCGACCACTCCCCGTACGCGCTGAACTCCTTGGCCGACTCGGCGTCGCGCCGCAGGACGGGCGGCGGAGCTTCCGGCGGCTTGGGGCTCTCGACGGCGCGCGCGAAGGGCGACTGGCCCGAGCGCATCGGCGCGGTGACCTGGTTGATCAGCTTGCAGAAGTCCTGCAGCGCGTCGCCCTGCCGCAGGACGCAGGGCGCGGGCTTGCCGCCCTCGAGGATCTCCTTGATGAACTTCTCGAAGCGGTAGATCGGGCCGGCGATCCGGAACGTCGTGATGATCCCGACCAGGAACACGAGCGGCAAAAAGAGCAGCAGCGAGACCACGGAGCTGCGGATCAGCGCGTTGCCGAGATGGTCGACAAGGCGCGGGTCCGCCTGCTCGATCGAGCCCGCGATGAGGTGCAGGTTGCTCCGCAGGAGGACGTGCTGCAGGAGGAGCACGAAGGCCGTCATGCCCACCAACAGCGAGGCGTGCTTCAGCTGCAGGGGGACGTTGATCAGGTTGGTGGTGCGCTGGAAGCGTTTCATCGGAGCGAGCAGCTACGGAGAAGTCGCGAGGATCGGCACGTCTTCTTCGAGAGCCCGGCCGACCCTTCCTTAGAGGAATCCGGGGGCCCCGCGGAACGCCTTCCCGCGCGGGGTCAGAGGCCCAGCAGGAGGCGCGGGCGGCCGTCGGGGCTCGCGGGCGCCGAGGCTGCGAAGGCGCGGAACGCCCCCACGAAGGGCTGCAGCTCGAGCCCCATGTAGGCCTCGCCGGCCCGGCGTGCGACGTGCTCGAGCCGGCCGGTCCCCAGCTCGGCGAGCCGCGCGAGGCCGCGCGGCTGCCGCATCGGGATCTTGAGCGCCGCGGCGCTGCACTGGATCAGCCCCTGGAGGTACTCGGCCTGGAGCTCGTCGCTCTTGGCGGCGTGCCAGAGGCCCTCCCAGGCCTCGTGCGCCTCCCACAGGTACCCGTAGTTGTAGAGGTCGACGCCGAAGAGATAGTCCTCGTTCGCGCGCCACTCGCCGGACGGAAAGTAGTCCGCGGCGGGCTCGGGCCCCGCGGAGTAGGAGTGCCCCGCGGGGCTGCGCGTCGGGTGCGGATCGCGCCCGGGCACGAACGCGTACGCGGGGAACGCGCGCGCGGGGGCGTAGCGCGGCTGGGCCGGGCTCACGGATACTGCTCGACGACGGGCGACTCGAGCACGAGCGTCCCGTTCTTCGCGTACACGCCCACGTGCCGCTCGACGGGCAGGCCGTCGGGCAGCTTGAACTCGAAGGGCTCGCGCTCCCCGAGCTGCAGCTCGGCCCGGCCGTCGGCGAAGACGCGCACGCGCACGTCGGGGGACTCGTCCTGCGCGACCGGCTCGTCCGGGTAGAACGTCTGCACGCGCCGCGGGCGCGCGCCGCCGCCCGTCCTCTGGATCGACCAGAGCGCGCCATTGCCGTCGTCGTCGATCCCGGCCACCACCCAGACGCCGTCCGGGTCGGCGGCCACGACGAGCCCGTGGGCGCAGCCCATGTGCAGCTCGCCGGCGCGCACGATGCGGCTGCGCAGCTCGTACTCGCCGTGCACCGTCCGCCGCCCGTCGAGGAGCGCCACGGGCTCGACGGCGACGATCTCGATGCGCTCCTCGGTCGCATCCATCGAGCGCGCGTCCGCGAGGAAGATCCTCTCCCAGCGCGATTCCGCGCTGGCCAGCGGCCGGATCGTGCCCAGCAGCAGTCCGCGCCCGCGCACGAGCTCGCGCAGCCGTGCGGCCTCGGCCGCGAGCTCGCCGTCGTCGTCCAGGGCGCCGGCCGCCAGCGCCGCGAGGCCGAAGCTGCGCAGTGAGTAGTCCGTGTCGCTCTGCGCGTACGCCTCGAGCAGCGCCAGCGTGCGGCGGGTCAGGTTGCGCACGCGCGAGCGCGCGCTGCGCAGGGCGTAGTTGGCCTTGTCGAGCTCTCGCAGGCGCTCCTCCAGCTCCGCGTACCGGCTCTCCTCGAGCTCGATCCCGCCGTCGTCGGCGAGGTCGAGCAGCTGCTCGAGCACGGGAGCCGCCGCCCGCGGCCGGTCGAGCCGCTCCAGCACGTCGACCTGCGCGAGCAGGAGGTCGCGCGCGAAGGCGCCCGACGTCGTCAGTTTGCGGCGCAGGTAGTCGATGTGCCCGAGGGCGCGGGCGAGGAACTCGGCCTCGCCGTCGGCGTCGCGCGCCGCGCGCCGCGCGTCGGCGGCGGCGAGGTAGCGCTGGGCCGCGGACCAGCGCCGCTCCTGGCGCTCCTCCGGCCGCGCGGCGACGTGCAGCGGCCGGACCGTGTCGAGGATCCAGTCGCGCCAGGCCGCGACGAACTGCTCCAGCGTCTCGTGTCCGAGCGGCGAGTCCTTGCCGAGGAACACCTCCTCGAAGCGCTCGCGCGACTTGCCGCCCTTCTTCACGATCAGGTCGCGGTAGCGCGAGTAGAGCGGGCGGTAGGTGTACTCGAGCGTCTCGGGGTCCTCCCACTGCTGGAGGAAGAACACGAGGCCCCAGCCCCAGGCGTAGTAGTTGCCCGGATAGGAGCCCGGCCCGGGGTAGTCGATGACCTGCGCGGCCGTCGGCGAGCCGGCCCCCGGGTTCTCGAGCATCGCCGCGAGGTTCATCAGCCGGTCGACGGCGGCGTCGGGCCAGAGGACGCGGTGGTCCGCCATCGCCACGGCGCCCTCGAAGAAGCACGACGTCCCTTCGTTGAGCCAGGTCGGCACCGGGTTGCCGCGCGCCAGCATCGTCATGAACTGGTGGCTCGCCTCGTGGAAGAGCGTGTCGAGCATCTCGTCGAGGCTGCCGGTGCGGTCGCGCGTGTCGTAGCAGGTGACCTTGTTCTCGCCCGGCGACCACCAGCCGCCCAGCCCCGGCGACGGGTCGTCGTAGCCCCTGACCATCTCGTCCCACGTCGCGAAGACGCGGATCTTCGCCTTGGAGCCGGTGACCTTGCGCTCGTCGCCGTCGAAGTAGATCTGGACGTAGGACGTGAAGATGTCGTCCATCGTGTCCGCCACCAGGTGCACGACCTCCTCCTCGAGGTTGCACTCGAGCTCGTAGTGCTCGCTCTCGAGCTCGATCAGCGGCCGCGCGGCGTCCGCCTCGGCGCTGCCCGCGGCCTCGTCGAGGTCGACCGCCTTCTCGGCGCTGCCGATCTCCTCGAGCAGACTCTCGATCGCGCGGCGCTCCTTGCCGCGCGCCAGCGGCTCGATGCCCTCGAGGACCGAGAGCGCGCGCGCGGGCTGCCCGCTCTCGTGGAGCCTCCCGGCCGCCGCCGTCATGTCGCGCACGATCTCGGCGAGCAGGTTGTCGCGCCGGCGCGTCAGAGGGTCCGCCGTCCCGAGCGGCTTCCCGACCTTCGCTCCGGCGCGCGCGTCCCCGGCGGCCTCGTACAGGTCGATCGACGCGGCGAGGTGGTGCGCCGCCTCGTCCGACCGCTCGAGCTCGAGCAGGTACCGGCCGAGCAGCTCGTGGCCGAGCGCGTCGCCGCCCGTGCGCTCGAGGTGCTCGCGCAGGAGGGCGACCGCGCCGGCGTAGTCCGAGTCCTTCGCCAGGCTGCGCGCCCGGTCGTGGACCTCGGAAGGGCCGGCCGCGAGGAGCAGCCCGAGGATGACTTGGGCGAGGGCGCGCATGGGAAGTCCCGTCCAGGGTAGCGCCGGCGAGACGACAGAGCACCCGCGCCCCGGAGCACGGGAGGGCTCCGGGGCGCGGGTACGCGGAACGGCTGCGAGGTCCTTACTCCGTCTCTACCTTCTGCGAGACCGTGCCGGACATCTCCATGCTGACCTCCATGTCCATCTCCTCGCCCATGGTGATCGAGAACGCCATCTCCATGGCCATCGAGACCTCGCCCGAGAGCTGGAAGGCGTGGACGTGGCCACCCTCGAGGTTCCAGAGCAGCTCGCCCGTGCCCTCGAACGTGAAGTCGAGGTCCATGCTGTCGAAGCTCACCTCGAGCCCTTCGGGCATCTCGTCGGACATCATCTCCTCCATCAGGTCGGTCAGGTCGCTGGCCGCCGTGATGTCCAGGCTCACCTCGATCACGCCGACGCGCTTGCCGTCGACCTCGCGCGTCCCGGTGAACTTCGCCGTGGCGTCGCCCTCCAGCAGATCGCCGAGGATCTCGTTGAAGTTGCTCATCATGTTGGGATCGGGACCGCCCATCCCCGCGCCCTCGAGACCCTCGATCTCGACGTCGATGCCGAGGTCGCCGCCCGGCGCCATGATGTGCACGAGGCTCGTCAGCTCGATGTCCCAGGAGTCGCCCTCGGACACGGGGCCGTCGGGCAGCAGCCCGCGCAGGTCCATGTCCTCGACCAGGCCCTCGAGCAGGTCCTCGTCGGCGTCGGAGCCCTCCGCGAACGCCTTGGTGAAGTCCTCCTCTTCCGCGTCCCAGGCGAACACGACCGTCTCGCCCTCGAGGTCGCTCGAGCCGGAACCGCTGTTCGAGTTGTCCTGGGACTCGCCCATGTCGACGGTGATCTCGAGGTCGATCTCCTGCCCGAGCTCGTCGAAGGTGCGCACGAGCTTGGCCGGCCGTCCCTCGCCCATGGCGGCGTACTCGTCGGTGACCTTGACGGTCTGGCTCCACGACGTCGTCATCTCCATCTCGGGCATCCCGCCCGGATCCTCGCCGTTCATCAGGAAGCTCATGTCCTCCAGATCGAAGCTGCCGGAGGTCACGAAGGTCTTCTTGACCTTCGTGCCCTCCTTCGGGGCGAAGGCGACCTTCTCCACGGTTGCCCCCAGTGCCCCCAGTGCCCCCAGTGCCCCGGGTGCCCCGGGTGCCCCGGGTGCCCCGTTCGACCGGGGCGGGTCCAGGGGGAGCGTGAACGCGAGCAGGGCGGGCGCCGCCAGCGGCGCGAGCAGGAGCGTGGTCTTGTGCTTCATTTGTGTGGTTCGGGGGTCGCCGAGGCGGTCGCCGGGTCGCGCCTGCCGCCCGGCGCCCCAGGCGGGGGCGGGCGGCAGTATACGGGGGGCGTCGGGCGCGCCTCACCGCGGAAAGGGTTTCCGTGGCCGAGCGCGGTGGGTCCTTCCTACGCCGCTGTCTGGCGCGGCGTTTCGGCCGCGACCCGTTTTCGTCCCGGTGCCTGAGCGGACTCGAGCGAGAGGGGCGCCCCGCTGGGCGCCCCTGCTCGAGGAATCGGCTTGCCGGCTTGCCGCGCGCCGGCGGGCCGGGGTCAGTCGCAGAACTCGACGGTCAAGCCGTTCGAGAGCCCGACGCCCGTTCCATCGGGGTGGGCCGGGTCGCGGTACCAGTACTGGTAGTGGCGCGTCTGGCCGACCATCCCGGCGGTCACGGTGAGCGCCACGGAGCCCGACCCGACGCCGTCGAGCAGGATCAGCCGTTCGCGCACGATCCCGCCGCCGACGAGGAGCCTGCCGCCGAAGAACGGGATGTCGACCGCGGTCGAACCCGAGATCAGGATCGCGAACTGGCCCGCGATCATCGTCGCGACGTCGATCGCGAAGTCCCCGGTCGCGACCGAGGGCGTGCCGGACCAGCCGATCTCCGGCAGGACGAGGGCCGAGTTGAGCTTTGCCATCCCGTAGGTCTGCGGCTCGGTGCACAGCGCCGCGATGTCGAATCCGGCGATGTCGTCGAGCGCCGCCTCGACGAGCGAGCCGTCGCCCTCGTCCGAGGCGACGAACCGCAGCTGCATGGTCGCCGTCAGGGGCACGATCGACGACACGTCGAAGTCGTGCCGGAACCAGCCGCCGTTCGTGTCCGGACCGGAGGGCCCCACGCGCTCCACCCGGGTCCAGGTCGAGCCGCCGTCGTTCGAGACGTCGACGTCGAACACGTCGGCGCCCGGCGCGGCCCCGGTGCTGTTGGAGTACCAGCGCCAGTAGCTGATCTTCGGGTCCTCCATCTCCGACGCGTCGAAGATCGGCGACTTGAGGGTCGTCTTGCCGCCGTCGACGTCGGCGTCGCCCAGGCCCCCGCCGGCGGGGCCCTGGCCGGTGACCCAGGCGCGCACGCCGGGGGCCGCGGTGTGGTCGTCCTCGGGCTGCGCCGCCGTCCCGCGCGGGTCGACGCGCACCCAGATGCCCGTCGTCGCGTCGTCGCCGACGTCGCCCACGGTCCAGCCCTCGTCGCCGGCCGGCTCGAAGTCCGTGACGAGGAACTCGGAGACGCGACCCACGCCGAAGAGCAGCGTCGTACCGGGTGCGCCGGCGGGGAAGGTCTCGGGGTTGCCGATGGCGTCGGTCGCGCGGACGTAGTAGCGGACCTCGGTCGGGGCCGACTGTCCGGGGATGGCGGCCGTGTAGTCGTCGCCCGCCGCAGTCATCGGCACGCCGACGAAGGCCCCGCCGTCGAGGCTGTAGTGCAGCGTGGCCGTCGCGATGGGCGGGTTGAGCAACGCGACCATGTGCGCGTCCACGACGTAGGGGCCCACGGTGTCGGTCGTGTGGGGCAGCTGCGTCACGCCGCTGAACGTGATGAAGTCGAGGTCGAAGCCGGGGAACCCCTGCGTGCGGAAGGCCGCGTCGATGTCGCCGTAGTTGGGCGTGCCGTTGCCGATGTCCCCGTCGTCGTCGTCCAGCGTCAGCCACTGGGTCTCGATGATCGAGCGGATCGTCTGCTGGTTGTAGGCGTTCATCCAACCCATGAAGAGCGCGTCCGCCGTCGCGTCGCCGGCGCTGCCGCCGAGCGTCGTATCGAGGTTGTCGCGCACCTTCCAGGCGGCGCCCATCCAGACCTCGCCGTCGGCGTGCACCCCGCCGTGACATCCGGGGTTCGTGTCCCCGCAGAACTGGCGCAGGTTGTTGCCGTCGCGGACGTCGCAGGTGCTGCCGCAGAACTCGCGGCCCACGATCGCGTCGTCGAAGACGTACATCGCGAACACGTCCGCGTTGCCCTCGCCCATGCCGTCGGAGCCGTTGCCCGTGCCGTAGAGCACGTTCAGCCAGTGCCCGAACTCGTGGGCGATGACCGTCGAGTAGGCCGTGTTCACGCAGCCGCCGCCGGCCAGGTAGTAGTTGACGGACGAGCCGCTGAAGAAGGCGTTGCAGGTCGAGTTGAGGTTGACGTTGGAGATCGCCTCGAAGTCCGCCGTGGAGTCCGCCGGCGTGACGCCGCGGATGTAGTCGCGCACGGTGTTGATATGCAGGTACCCGTTCGCCTGGGCGGTGATCTGCTGCGTCGGGCTGGGGTTCATGACCACGGTGTTGCCCGTGCCGGTCAGGGACTGGGTCAGGGTGTACTCGGCGCCGGCGTCGTTGAAGACGCGGTTGAACGTGCCGCGGTAATCGACGGTCACGTTGAGCGGACCGCTCGCACCGGGGAAGTTGAAGGCGCCGTTCGCATCCGTGAACGTCGTGCCGGCCGAGCTCGTCACGCGCATGTACGGCATCGGCATCTGGACGGGTGGGTTGCCCGTCTTGTCGGGGCGCGTCCCCGGTGTCGCATTGCTGACTACGGTGCCGCCGACGTCGAAGTAGTGGATCGACGTGCGCCGCTCGAGGATCGCTCCCGTGGTCGCGTCGATCCAGTACGTGAAGCCCTGCGGGTCGCTCTCCGGATGCAGGGCCTCGACGTCGACTTGCCAGGCGAGCAGGGGACGGTGGACCTCGCCCGCGGGCCGCTCTATGGCGACCAGCTCGGGCTCGCCGACGCGCGTCGGCTGGAGCAGCGTGGCGCCGGTGAACGAGCCCGCCGCGACCTCGCGCGCGCGCGCAGCGGGGAACGCGGCGCGCGGTGCGGGCCCGAGGTCGGCGAGGAAGGGCGTGGCCGTCGAGTGCACCGAGCGCAGGCCGCCCGCCGTGTCCATCAGCACGTTGACCGCGCCGTCGACGACTGGCACGCCCCCGGCGACCTGGCGCAAGCGCACCGTCACCTTGTCGGTGCCGCCGTGCGCCTGGCCGAGGGGCAGGAAGGTCGCGCGCTCGTCCTCGAGGCTCGCGGGGTCGATGCCGTGCATCCCGATCGTCGCGCCGACGTGCGCGCGCGCGAGCGCGATCCAGTCGCCGTCGACGCCCGGACGCGGCCGGAAGCCCGGCGCCGTGCGGCCGCCGAAGACCATCTCGGCGTAGCCGGTCGTGGGGTCGTACGCGACCCGCCATGCGTCGCCGTGCTGCGCTCGCCAGTCGCGCAGCGCCATCTCGATGCTCTGGTTCGAGCCCTGCGGCCCGGGGAGCGCCAGCGCGGCCGCGGAGCACGCCAGGGTGGCGCACGCGCTAAGGAAGGGCTTCATCTTCTTCTCTTCTCCGGTTGGGGTTGGGGGAGCGCCCGACGGCCGCGCCCCAGACCCAACAAGAGGAGCACCCCCGCGCGCCTTCTAGGGGGGGATCCGACGCGCCGCGGGAAGTAGGCTGGGGGCTGCTGGGGGGCCGCAGGCGCCAGTTCCAGTGGACTCCGCCCACGCCGCATTGGCAAGCCGGCGCTCATGGACGCGTCCTCCCCCTGTGGACGGCGCGCCGCGGCGCCGAGTTCCGCCCGGACGGCCCGCGAGGGTTGCTCTACACATCCCGAACGCCACAATTCCTGCCGCCCGGACCATCCCCTGCCGGCCCCTCTCCCCGGGAGACGCCCGATGAAGATCGAGATCGAGTACTGCGTGCAGTGAAACTACCTCCCGCAGGCGGTCGGTCTGACCGCCGAACTCCGAGAGGCGTACCCCGACGCCCAGATCGAGCGCATCGAGTCGAGGGGCGGAGCCTTCGAGGTCAAGGTCGAAGGGCGGCTCTTGTTCTCGAAGCTGAAGCTGGCCCGCTTCCCGGCCTACCAAGAGATCCCGAGCCTCATCGGCCCGTGATCCCTCGGCAGAGCGGGGAGGAGGGGAGGAGTGGCAGGCTGTCGGTCGCTGCGCGCGCTCGGGCAGGAACGCGGCGTTACCAGATGGCGAAGACCAGCAGGCCGGCCACGAGCGTGAACAGGATCGCGGTCGTGGTCGTGGGCACCGAGCCGAGTGTCCGTGTGCCCACCCGGTACTGGATTGACATACATGAACTCACGTTGGAAATGGGAGAGAGCCGGGAGTGCTCCTCAAGGAATACCACGGTCTACGCAAACCGGGGAGCTCGGAGCTGGTTTTCGATGTCCCGAAGGGCGGGCGCGGGCCGTCCCGCAGGGAGCTTTCGAGGAATTCGGTTTCGGTCGGCGCGGGCCGGGGCGTCGACCCGGCGGCCCCTGCGAGCGCTCTCCGCGCGGGCCGGAGCGCGCCGGCTCGCCGCGCGAGCGTCCCCCAGGCTACGTAGAAACCGCAGGTCCGCATGAGCCCGCTCGACCCGGAACGGTCGCACACGAAGATCGTGGCCACGCTCGGGCCCGCGTCCGAGGAACGGGTCGAGGAGCTGATCCGGGCCGGCCTCTCGGTGGCCCGCCTGAACTTCAGCCACGGGACGCGCGAGGAGCACGCCCGGCGCATCGGGCTCGTGCGCGCGGCGGCCGAGCGCGCCGGCCGCGAGGTCGGCCTGCTCGCCGACCTCCCGGGCCCGAAGATGCGCGTGGCGCGCTTCCCCGGCGGCGGCGTGGAGCTCGAGGAGGGCGCGCTCGTCGACCTCGCGAGCGGCGCCGGCACCGCGTCCCCCGGCGAGGTGCGGATCGAGGTCGAGGACCTGCTCGAGGCCGTGCTCCCCGGCCACCGGATCGCTCTGGCGGACGGCCAGGTGCTCCTGTTCGCCGAGCAGGTCGCGGCCGACCGGCTGCGCGCCCGCGTGACGCGCGGCGGCTTCGTCGGCGACCGCAAGGGCGTGCACCTGCCCGACTCGCGGGTGCGCTACGAGCTGCCGACCCCCCGGGACCGGCGCTGGATCGAGTTCGCCGTGGCCCAGGGCGTCGACATGCTCGGGATCAGCTTCGTGGGGCGGGCCTCCGAGGTCGAGACCGTGCGCAGCCTCGCGCCGGGGCTCGACCTCGTGGCGAAGATCGAGCGCAAGGCGGCGCTCGAGAACCTCGAGGACATCCTCCGGGCGTCGGACGGGCTCATGGTCGCGCGTGGGGATCTCGGCGTCGAGCTCGAGCTCGAGGAGCTGCCGCTGGTCCAGAAGTCGCTCCTCGGCGCGGCCCTGCGCGCCGGGCGCTTCACGATCACCGCGACGGAGATGCTCGAGTCGATGGTGCGCTCGAGCCGTCCGACCCGCGCCGAGGTGAGCGACGTCGCCAACGCCGTGCTGGACGGAACCGACGCCATCATGCTCTCTGCGGAGACCGCGGTGGGGGAGCACCCGGTCGAGGCGGTGCGTACGATGCGCCGGATCGCGCGCGCCGTCGAGCGTTCCCAGCGCTACAGCGACCTGCCGCGGCCCGGGTTCCGGGCCGCCGAGCCCGATTTCTCCAACGCGGTCGCCATGGCGGCGGCGCAGGTCAGCGAGGCGCTCGAGCTCGAGCGCATCGTCTGCTTCACCGAGACCGGCAACACCGTCCGGCAGCTCTCGCGCTACCGCCCGGCCGCCGAGATCGTCGCCCTGAGCCCCAACCTCCCGACCGTGCGCAAGTCGGCGATCCTGGCCAACGTGCGGCCCCTGCTCTTCCCGCGCCACCCGACCCTGGAGCTGATGCTCGGGGCGGCGTCCCGGATGCTGCTCGAGAGCGGGCTCGCGCGCAAGGGACAGGAGGTCGTGTTCGTCGCCGGGGTCCCGCCCGGCATCGCGCGGACGAACGTGCTCAAGCTGCACCGGATCGAGGAGCAGATCGAGCTGCACTGAGAGGCCGTTTTCCTTTGCCTCGGGCGTTTCCATCGCGCACCCTCGCCGCTGCCCGTCGGGTGCGCCGGCGCACCCTCCGGACGTCCTCTCCATCCACCGTTTCCGCCTCCCCGGCCCGGACATGCTCGACCGGTTCCAGCTCCCGCGCATCAAAAACATCGCTCGCCTCACCCGGACCGAGCTCGCGAGGCCGCGAGCGAGCGCGGGGGCGCGCGTCGTGTGCATCGCCAGCGGCAAGGGCGGCACCGGCAAGAGCATCATGGCGACCAACCTCGCGGTGCTGCGCGCCCGGCGCGGCGAGCGCGTGCTCCTGGTCGACTTCGACGCGGGGCTGGCCAACGCCCACCTCCTGCTCGGCCTCGCGCCCACCCACGACCTCGGTCACGTGATGCAGGGCGAGGTCTCCGCGATCGAGGCGCTGGTCGAGGGGCCGCACGGCCTGCATATGGTCTCGGGCGGGGTCGGCCGGCAGGCGCTGGTCAATCCGACGCGGCGCGAGCTGGACCGGCTGTTCCGCGCGCTGCGGCCGCTCGAGGACGAGTTCGACCTGATCGTCATCGACCACGGCGCGGGCATGGGCTACGGCACGATCGCCCACCTCGCGGCGACGAGCACGATGCTGCTCGTCACGAGCCACGAGGTCACCGCGCTCTCCGACGCCTACGCGCTCTACAAGCGCTCGCACGCGCTCAACCCGCACATCCGGGTGGGCTTCGTCGCCAACCGCAGCCCCGACGAGCGCGTCGCCACCGACGGGTGGGAGCGCTTCCGGTCCGCGGCGCAGCGCTTCCTCGGCCACGCCCCCGAGTTCGTCGGCTGGGTCCCGGCCGACCCGGCGGTCGCGCACAGCGTCCAGCTGCGCGTCCCCGTCTCGCTCTCGGCTCCCGACTCCGAGTCGGCGCGCGCGATCCACGAGATCGCCTCGTGGAGCCCCATCGACCACGCCCGGACGCCGAGCTCGTTCTACGAGCGCGCGCGGCGGGCCCTGCGCGGCTGACCATGGCCATGCACGTCATCGCGCTCGTGAACCAGAAGGGCGGCTGCGGCAAGACGACCACCGCGGTCAACCTGGCCGGGGCGCTCGCCGCGCGCGGCGAGCGGGCGCTGCTCGTCGACCTCGACCCCCAGGCGCACGCGACGCTCGCGCTGGGGATCGCGCCGGGAGGGCGCGCGCTCCCCGAGGTCCTGCTCGACGGCCTGCCGGTCGGCCGCGCGCTGCACGCGGGGCCCGGCGGCATCGACGTGCTGCCGGCGACCCGGCGGCTGGCCGAGTTCGAGGAGTCCGCCGAGCGCGGGATCCGCCCCGAGGGAGCCGTGCAGGGCGTCCTCGAGTCCCTGGAGCCGCACTACGACTTCGCGCTGCTCGACTGCCCGCCGCGCGCCGACGGCGTGATCTCTGCGAACGCGCTGCGCGCGTGCGACACGGCGCTGCTCGTGGTCGAGACCGGTGCGTTCGCGCTGCAGGGAGCCCTGCAGGCGCTCGAGGTGCTCGAGGATGTGCGCAAGAGCCAGGAGCGCGCGTTCGACGTGCGCGTCGTCGCCACGCTCTTCGACCGCAGCACGCGCCTCGCGCGCGAGCTGCTCGTCGCCCTGCACCTGCGCTTCGGCGACGCGCTCTTCGACACGGTGATCGCGACCAGCGTGCGCCTGCGCGAGGCTCCGGCCCACGGGCTGCCCGTCCAGGTGCTCGACCCCGCCGCTCGCAGCACGGCCGAGTTCGCGGCGCTCGCCGAGGAGCTGGTCGCCGCCGTCGCCGCGCGCGGGGCCGCCGCTCCGGCCGGCTAGCCCAGGGCTACCCCGGGCCCGGATCCGCGGCCGCGTTTGTGTTCGCCGCCTCGATCCAGTACACCGGCGGGGTCACGCGGAGGACCGACATGGATGGCCTCGCCCTGCTCTGCACGTTGCACGCCGACGGTCCGACGACCGTGAAGCGCCTGCGCCAGATCGGCTGCGCGTCGCTCGGCGACCTCGAGGCCCTGGGGGCCGAGGAGATCTCCAAGGTGCTCGAGGTGCCGCCGGCCACGGCGCGCAGGCTCTTGCGCGAGTCGCGGCTGCTCCTGGCGCGGCTCGGCTCGGGTCTGCTCGACCGCGACGAGGAGCCGCGCGCGAGCGGCGATCCGGCGCGGCCCGAGCCCGCGGGCGTCGAGCCGCCGGCGCTCGACCGCGTCGATCGCGCGATCCTCGACCGCGTGCTCGCGCGCTGGCGCGAGCACGACGCCGCCGAGCCGCTGGCCGCGGACGCGTCCGAGGACCCGCGCATCCCGCGCAGGCCCGCGCCCGCGCCGACGGGGACCGAGCTCCGCGCCGGGCTCGTCGACGGGCTCTCGCCCGAGCGCGTGGCGGCGCTCGCCGCCGCGGGCCTCTCGACGCTCGAAGAGCTCGCGGGGGCCGACGGCCTGTGGCTGGCGCGCGGCCTCTGCACGTCCTTCGCGGACGTGCGCCGCCTGCAGTTCCTCGCGCGCCGCGCGATCGGCGCGGTTCCCGTGGCCCTCGCGCCTGCGGTGCTCCAGGAGCCCGCGGCGGACCCGGTGCCGCGCGCGTGGGAGGAGGCGCGCGCCGAGGCGAGCGCGCCCGAGGTCGCCGCGACCCCGCCGGCGGCCGTAGCGCCGATGGAGGCGCCCGCGAAGGTGCCGATGGATGCGGCGGAGGCGCCGGCGGAGGCGCCGCGCACCGTGCTCAACTGGAACTTCGAGGTCCCGCGGCCTTCGACGCTCGCCGCGCCGCGCGAGGAAGCGGGCGGCCCGTTCGCGTAGCTTCTGTAAGCGTGCGTTCCGCTCGCGGCCCCTGAGCAACACGCCCGCCGCGAGCTCCTACTGCTGTCTCCCGTGCACGTCCGCTTCCTCGCCTGCTGCGCGTGTGCGCTCGCGCAGGGCCCCGCGACTCGCGCTCCCGACGGGGAGCGCGGCTTCGGGCTGCAGGCCGAGGTGCAGGACGTCTTGAAGCTCTTCCGCAACGCGGAGGGCGAGGACGCGGCGTTCGTCGCCGATCTCTGGAGCGTCGAGGCCGACGTGCGCACGCTGCTCTACCTCGCGCGCGAGGTCTACCGCGAGCGCGGCTACTTCGCTGTCCTGGGGCCCAGGGCCGGGGACGACGATCTGGCCGCGCTGTACTCCGTCTTCGACGAGCTCGCGTCCTGGCCGTTCGCCGAGCCGCTGGACGAGGCGCGCGCGCGCGCCCTCGCCATGCTGTGGCTCGACGAGCGCTTCCGCGTGCGCCGCGCGGTCGACGAGGCGGTGTCCATGGACTCGCGCGAGCTGCGCGGCGCGCTCGCGCTCCTGCTCGCCAGCGCCCGCGGGCTGGCGGCCGTCCAGCCGCGCGAGGAGCTGTGGAGCATCGCCGAGCGCGCCGACCTCGCCGCGGCGCGCCTGCGCGCGGCGCGCCTCGACCTCGGCGCCCTCTACGAGCACCCGCACGCCCGTGCACCGGACCCGCCCGAGCTCGCCGAGCTCCAGCAGTACCTGTTCCTGGGAGACTCGCGCGGACGCGAGCTCTTGCGCTCGAGCGGCGAGCGTCTCGCGAAGGCGGCGCGCCGGATGCAGGACGCCCTCTTCCTCTCCCGCCTCGACGGTCGCGTGGCCACGGCCGTGGCGCGGCGCGAGAGCGCGGTCCGCCGCGCCGCCGAGATGCGCGCCGAGGTCGAGGCGCTGGTGCCGTCCACCGGCGCCGGCAAGGCCGCACCGCCCGACGTCGCCGCGCTGCGCGACGTCGACCGCTGCCGCAGCGCGATCGTGACCGGCCTCCAGGCGCTGGCCCTCGACCCGTTCGACCCGCGGCTGAACTACCTGCTCGGGGAAGCCCACGACTTCGTCGCGGGCTCGCGCCTCTCGCAGCCCTACTTCGACCGCTTCCTCGCGCTGAGCGGGATCCGCTTCTACGACTACGCGACGTACGCGGGCCGCCACTTGACGCGCGAGGAGCAGCGCGCGCTCGAGGTCGTGAGCCGCTGAGCGGCACGGCCGGCGAGCAAGGGCTCAGCCCCCCTCCCCGAACACCTCCGCGTCCTCGCGCCACTGCGCGCGCCCCGGTTGCAGCGCGATCGCTTCGCGCACGGCGGCCCGCGCGCCCTCGGCGTCTCCGTTCAGGAAGAGAGCGCGCGCGAGCGCGTCCTTGGCGCTGGCGTCGGGCCCGTCCGCGACGGCCGCCGCGCGGGCGACCTCGAGCGCGAAGGCGCGCTCGGCCTCGGTCAGCGAGCCGCGTCCCTGCCAGAGGAGCTCGACGAGCTCGATGCCCTTGCGCGCTCGCAGGGCCGCCGGGCAATCGGCCCACGCCTCGCGCAGCAGGTCGCGCGCCTCGCGCGCCCGCTCGCCCTGGGGATCCTCCTTTGCCGCGAGCTCGAGCACCAGGCGCGCGAGCTGGAAGTGCCCCTCGAAGCGCACGCGCGCGTGTGGCTCGGAGGCGACGAAGTCGAGGACCGCGCGCCGCTCGAGGCGCCCCTCGCGGCGGTACGTGGCGACGACCCCCTCGAGCACGCCGTAGAGCGCCAGCATGTGGCGCGGCAGCGACGTTCCCTCGGGGTCGCGGGCCTCGATCGCGGCGAGCTCGCGCTCGGAGCCCGCCTCGTCGCCGAGCTTGCCCAGGCGCATGGCGAGGTCAAAGCGCGCCTCGAGGTCGTCCGGGTCGTCGCGCAGCCGGCGCCGGTACGAGCCGAGCGTGTCCTCGCCGCGCCGCGCGCGCTGGAGCTCGTCGACGAGCTCTTCGGTGGAGAGCGCGCCGGCGAGCGAGTCCTCGTGCTCGCCGTCCGGACGCAGGACGACCAGGGTCGGGAAGCCGAGCGCGCCGAAGTCGGCCATGAGCTGCTTGCCGGGGGCCTTCTCGCCGTCGAGGCGCAGCGCGACCCAGCCCTCGAGCTCGCTCTGCACGTGCGCGTCGGCCAGCACCTCGCGCTCGAGCCGCGCGCAGTGCGGGCACCAGGTGGCCCACAGCTCGACGAGCACCCAGCGCTCGGTCGCGCGCGCCTCGCGCAGCGCCTCCGCGAGCGAGCCCTCGAACCAGCGCGGCCCGCTCGGCGCGCCGGCCTCGTCGCGCTCCTGCGCGAGAGGAGCAGCGAGGGCGAGGACGATCGTCAGCAGCCGGGCGAGGCTCATCGAGGAGGGCCGTTTGGGGAGGGCCGGGAGGTCCACCTATACTCTTGTCTGCACCTACTGTGGTCCGCGACCACCGTAACCCGGCTTTCTGGAGGACGAATGAGCGAGGTCCTGACGAGTCGTCCCATCATGAGCACGCTGATCCCGGCCGCCGCCGACCGCCCCGGAGACGACCCGATCTTCGCCCTCAACGGCGAGGCGCAGCGGCGCGCCGCGGCCGGCGAGTCCGTCGTGAATGCCACGATCGGCGCGCTGATGGAAGACGACGGGTCGCTCTCGATCCTGCCCTCGGTCTTCGAGGTCTTCGGACGGGTCGATCCGCGCAGCGCCGCGGCGTACGCGCCGATCGCGGGCGACGCCCCGTTCCTCGCGGCCGTCGTGCGCGACGTCTTCGGGGAGGGACGCCTCGCCGCAGAGGCCGTGGCCGTCGCCACGGCCGGCGGGACCGGCGCCGTCCACCACGGGGTGGTCAACTTCCTCGAGCCGGGTCAAGCGCTCGCGACGAGCGACTACTACTGGGGCCCCTACCAGACCATCGCGCACCACACCGGGCGGCGCGTCGAGGTGTTCTCGACGTTCACGAGCTCGGGGGCGTTCGACCTCGATGCGCTCGAGCGCCTGCTCGCGCGGCAGCTGGAGGCCCAGGGACGGGCGCTCGTCGTGCTGAACTTCCCGTGCCACAACCCGACGGGCTACAGCCTCGACGAGGCGGAATGGCGCGGTCTCGCGGAGGTGCTCGCGCGGCACGGCGCGCGCGCCCCCGTCACCTTCCTGCTCGACCTCGCCTACGCGCGCTACGCCGCTGCCGGCGCCGATTCCTGGGTGCGCTGGATCGAGCCGTTCGCCCAGAGCGGCACCCTGCTCGTCGCCTGGAGCGCGTCGAAGGCGTTCGCCCAGTATGGCGCGCGCGTCGGGGCGCTCCTCGCCGTGAGCGCGGACTCCGAGGAACGCGCGCGCATCCGGAACGCGCTCGCGTACTCGTGCCGCGGGACCTGGTCGAACTGCAACCACCTCGGAATCCTGGCGATCACCCACCTCCTGACCGATCCCGAGCTACGCGCGCGCTCGGACGCCGAGCGCGCGCGGCTCAAGGCCCTGCTCGACGAGCGCGTGGCGGCGTTCAACCGCGACGCGCGGCGCGCAGGGCTGCGCTTCCCGCGCTACGAGGGCGGGTTCTTCGTCACCGTATTCACGCGCGACGCGAAGAGGACGGCGGCCGTCGCGCGCGACTCCGGGGTGTTCGTCGTCCCGCTCGAGGGCGCGGTGCGGGTCGCCCTCTGCTCGACGCCGGCGCGCGACGTGCCGCGGCTGGTCGAGGCGCTGCGCCGGGGCGTCGAGGCGGCGGGCTCGTGACGGCGGGCGCCGGCGGACCCGGCTGGGAGGCCGCGCACCACTACGGTCCGCGCGTGCACGTCCTCGAGAACGCCTGGCTCGCGAGCGCGCTCGCGCGCATCGGGTCGCCCGCCGTGCGGCGCGCCGAGCTCCTCGCCCTCCTGCGCTCCGCCTACAACGTGCTCGCCCTCTCGGCGTGCGGGCGCGAGCTGCCGGTGGTCGGCGCCGAGATCCCCTCGCGCATGGCCGAGCTCCACGAGGGCGCGGGCGTCTTCCGCGGCACGGTCCTCGACCCGCGGACGAGCGTCGTCGTCGTCGTCCGTGGCGGCATCGTGCCCTCCCAGGTCACCTACGAGCTGCTCAGCGCCGTGCTGCCGGAGAGCAGCGTGCGGCTCGACCACCTCAGCATGCAGCGCACGACCGACGCGCAGGGCCGCGTCACCGGGGTCGACCTCTCGGGCAGCAAGGTCGGGGGTCGGGTCGACGGCGCCACGCTGATCGTCCCCGACCCCATGGGCGCCACCGGCGCGACGCTCACCCGGCTCGTGCAGCACTACCGCCGGCACCACGGCGAGCCGCGGCGCGTGATCGCCCTCCCGATGATCGTGACGCCGGAGTTCCTGCGGGCGGTCCTCCCGCGCTTCGACGAGCTCGTCGTCTACACCGGGCGGGTCGATCGGGGCCTCTCCGACCCCGACGTGCTCGCCTCCGAGCCCGGCGCGCACTGGGACCGCGAGCGCGGTCTCGACGAGCGCGGCTACGTGGTCCCCGGCGCGGGCGGAGTGGGGGAGGTGCTGAACAACGCCTGGTGCTGACCGCGAGGTCGGACGACGTGCGGCCGACCGCCGCACCCGCCGTCGCCTTGTCGCCGGCGCGGGCCAGTTGCTATCCTCCGCGGCTCCTAACGGCGCCTCCTCAACCACCCCCAAGGAGACGAGTCTCCGATGGCCTACATCGTCGCCGAGCCCTGCATCAAGTGCAAGTACACGGACTGCGTGGACGTCTGCCCGGTCGATTGCTTCAACGAGGGCGAGAACTTCCTCGTGATCAACCCGGACGAGTGCATCGACTGCGGCGCCTGCGTTCCCGAGTGCCCGACCGAGGCCATCTTCGAGGAGTCGGAGCTGCCCGAGAAGTGGGCCGAGTACGTGGAGATCAACGCCAGGCTCTCGGCGATCTGGCCGGTCATCACCGAGAAGAAGGAGCCGCTCGAGGGCGCCGACGAGTGGAAGGACGTCGAGGCCAAGCGCGAGCACCTGTCGGCGAAGCCGTTCGAGGGCTGAACGCCGGCGCCCGAACGGGCGAAGGGGGTGACGCTCAATGCCGGCGCAGCGCCTGCGTCGGCGTGAGGCGCGCGGCGCGCCAGGCCGGCCAGGCGCCGCCGAAGAGGCCCAGCACGACCGAGAACGCGATCGCCGTGCCGATGACGGCCGGGGTGACGCGGAAGGCGAAGGCGACCTCGGTGAACGTCTGGAAGTTGGTCGTGCCGGTCTCGATCCCGTTGATCGGCAGGACCACCAGCGTTCCGACAACCCCACCGAGGAGCCCCAGGAGCAGCGCCTCGAACAGGAACGAGAGGAAGATCGGGAAGGGGCGGAACCCGGTCGAGAGCAGGATCCCGACCTCGTGGATCCGGCTGGCGAGCGCCGAGATCATCGTGTTCGTGGCCGTGAAGACGGCGGCGAGGCCCATGATCAGGCCGAGCACCGTGCCGAGCAAGCCCAGGATCGCGGACAGCATCGCGGTCTGGGCCGACAGGTAGGCGCGCTCGGTTTGGAACTTCGCCGGCGTCTCCTTCGCGTCGGCCAGGCGCGTCGCGAGCGCTTCGGGATCGGTGCCCGCGCGGAGCACGCCGACGATGCGGCTCGGACCGCGGCGATCCAGGGCCGCGATCATCCGGTCGAGGTCGCCCCAGATCTCCGATTCGTGCGGGCCCTCGCACGCGAACGTACCGACGACGCGGAACGGAGTGACGTTGATCGGGACGACGTCGCCGACCTCGAGCCCCGGCACGCGCACGAGGAGGCTCTTCCCGACGATCACCTCGTCGCTGCCGGGCTCGAAGTTGCGCCCGGCCACGATCGAGAACTCACTCTCGCGCACGCGGAACGTCGCCGGCTGCACGCCGCGCACGGGGACGTTCGTCTCGCCCTCGTCGCGCTTGAAGCGGCGCACGGCGGTATAGAGCTCCATCGCGGCGAGCGGCGCTCCGTTCTCGTCCTCGGCGAGCTCCGGGATCGACTTCATGAGCTTCAGCGCTTCCTCGCGCGTGAATGCGCTGTAGCCCTCGTACGTCGCCCCCGGTCGCAGGAGCACGCCGACGTCGTCGCGCCCGTTCTCCGCGTAGAGGTTCGCGAAGCCCTGTTGCAGCGCGAGGACTCCCGAGACCACGGCCACGGTCGCGGCGATCCCGAGCACCGTCAGGAGGTTCGAGGCGCGGCGCACGAAGAGGCTGCGCACGTTGTAGGAGAGCGGGACCAGCATCGCTCACTCCGTCGAGCCGAGCGCCTCCACGCAGCGCAGGCGTCCAGCCCGTAGCGCCGGGACGGCGCCCGCGCCCAGTCCCAGTGCGACGGCGATGCCGGCCGCCAGCACCAGCGTGCCGGTGCCGACGACGTACTGGGTGGGCAAGTACGGCGCGATCAGGTCGGCGAGCCCGGGCTGGGTGACGACGGCGGCGGCGATGCCCAGCCCGCCGCCGGCGAGCGCCAGCACCATCGATTGCGCGGCGAGGAGCGTGAACATGCGGCCGTCGCTGAAGCCCAGCGCCTTCATCACGCCGATGTCGTAGGTCTGCTCGCGCGCGGCCATCAGCATCGTGTTCACGCTGGCGAGCAGGATCGCGACCAGGACGGCGCCGCCGATCGACGCCAGGAACAACGGCACGTTGCCGAACATCGAGATGAACTGCGCCTGAAACTCGTCCTCGGGCGTCGTCTGCACCCGCTGCGGCCCGTTCTCGAACATCGCGTCGACGGCGGCCATGACCTCCGTGGGCTCGACGCCTTCCGCGACCTGGAGGACGAGCGTCCCCATCCCCGGCGGAGTCGTGCCGCGCGGGTCGAGCGTCTTCTCGAAGTAGTCCCAGTGGAAGAAGAGCGTCTGGCGGTCGAAGTTCGTGGTCGTCGGGCGGTAGACGGCCTCGATCTGGAACTCCCACGCGACGTCCGGGCCGTCGGGGTGGGGGAAGAGCGAGCCGATGAGCGGGATCGTGTCGCCGACCTTCCAGTCGAAGCGCGTGATGAGCTGCTCGCCGACGACGCAGCCGCGCCGGTTCCCGAGGAAACCCTCCTTCGACCCGTCCACGATCTCCACCTCGGGGTAGATGTCGAACAGGGCCTCGGGGTCGACCGCGAACTGGCCGAACTGGTTGCGCTCGTTCTGGTAGTAGGCGCCGAACCATTGCCACTTGCAGGTCGACTCCACCTGCGGGAGGCTCGCGATCTTGGCCTGGTAGCTGAGCGGCAGGTCGACGTACAGGCTGACCGCCGACTGCACGATCAGGCGGTCCGACTCGGCCGCCGCGGCCCCGGCCACGAGGCTCGAGTCGAGCGAGCGCAGGAGGACCATGAGGAAGATCCCGACCAGCACCGAGGCGACGGTCAGGAGCGTGCGCACCTTGTGGCGCAGCAGGTTGCGGACGACGAGCTTGAGGAAGGTCATCGGTCGCTACGCTCCGGTGCTCTCGGGGATCGGCGTTTCCCCGACCGTCCCCAGCTTGCCCTTGTCGAGGTGCACGATCGACCGGGCGTGCTCGGCGGCGTGCGGGTCGTGGGTGACCATGAGGACCGTCTTCCCGAGCTCGCGGTTCAGCCGCCCCAGCAGCTCGAGCACCTGCTCGGCCGAATCGCGGTCGAGATCGCCGGTGGGCTCGTCGGCGAGGATCAGCTTGGGGTCGGTGGCGACGGCGCGCGCGATCGCCACGCGCTGCTCCTGGCCGCCGGAGAGCTGCTTGGGGCGGTGCCTGGCCCAGTCCTTCAGGCCGACGAGCTCGAGCGCGTACTCGGCGTGCTCGCGGCGCTCCTTGCGCGACAGCGGCGCGAGCGTCAGCGGCAGCTCGACGTTCTCGAGCGCCGTGAGCACCGGGATCAGGTTGAAGCCCTGGAAGACGAAGCCGACGCTCTGCGCGCGCCAGGCCGACAGCTCGGCCCCCGACAGCGACCCGAGGTCGACGCCGTCGACGACCACGCTGCCCGAGTCGGGGTCGTCCAGCCCTCCGATCAGGTTCAGGAGGGTCGTCTTGCCCGAGCCCGACGGCCCCATCAGCGCGAAGAAGCGCCCGCGCTCCATCTCGAGGCTCAGGTCGTCGAGCACGCGCAGCGTCTCGGCGCCGCGCCGGTAGGTCTTCGTCACGTTCTGGACTCTGATCATGCGCTCAATCCTCTTCGATGCGGACGCGGTCGCCGTCGTCGAGCCGCGACGGCGGGGCCTGCACGATTCGCTCGCCGGGCTCGAGGCCGGCTTCCACCACCAGGCGCCCCGAGCTCTCGGCGCCCGTCGCGACCTCCCGGAAGCGCGCGACGTCGCGCTCGAGGACGAAGACGCCCGTCTTGCCCTCGATGCGCACGATGCAGCCCGTTGGGACGAGGATCCGCTCGCCTGCCGCCTCCGGCTGCGCCGCGGGCTCGCCGGGCGCGAACACCACGCGCGCGCCCATCTCCGGCCGCAGGAGCTCGTCGGTCTTCTCGAACGCGACGCGGACCTCGATCGTCGCCTTCTGGCGGTTGGCGGTCGGCCAGATGCGCTCGACGCGGCCGGCGTACAGCCGTTCGGGGAACGCGTCGAGGTAGACGTTGCAGCGCGCCCCGAGCTCGACGGCCTGCAGGCTCGTCTCCGGCAGCTCGACCTGGACCTCGAGCGAGCCGAAGTCGACCATCGTCGCCACCGAGCCGCGGCTGCTGCCGCCCTGCGAGTTGGGTGACACGACCTCGCCGACCTCGGCATCCTTGAGGACCACGACGCCGTCGAAGGGCGCGCGGACCTCGGTCTTGTCGAGCGTGGCCTTCGCCTGGTCGCGCTCGGCGACCAGGACGTCGATGCGCGCCCGCGCTTCGGCCGCGGCGGCCGTCGCGACCGCCACGTCCGATTCCCCGCTCGAGACGGCCGCGTCCGCCTCGGCTTTCGAGGCGACGGCCGCCCGCAGCCGGGCGGTCGAGCCCTCGAACGCGACGCGGTGGTCGTCGACGCGCTCCTGCGTCACGACCCCTTCGGCGAGGAGCTTCTCGCTGCGGCGCAGGTTCAGCTCGGCGTGCGCGACGTTCGCGCGCGCCTCCGCGACGTTCGCCTCCGCCGCCGCGGCGCGCGCGCGCAGCTCGTCCAGACCGACGCGCGCCGCCGCCTCCTGAGCCTCCGTCCGCTCGGCGGTCTTGATCCCCGCCGCGAGGTCCGCGGAGCAGCGCCGGAAGCCCGCCTCGTACTCGTCGGCGTACAGCCGCGCGACCACGTCGCCCTTGCGCACGACCGAGCCCTCCTCGACGTTCATCTCGACGATGCGGCCGGGCGTGTCGGCGGAGAGCGCGGCGCGGTGGCGCGCGACGACGTAGCCGTTGGCCGAGGTGCCCGACACCGCGCTGACCTCGAGCGAGCTCGAGCTGCGCACCGTCAGCGCGCGGACGCGCAAGAGGCGCAGCCGATCGGCGGTCGCGACCAGCGGGGCGCGGAAGAACCAGAGCGCTCCCGCGCAGACCGCCAGGAAAGCGAGCCAGCCCAGGCCGCCGCGCCGGCGGCGACGCGGCTGGACGCCGGGCGTGCGGTCGATCTTGAGCTTCTCGAGGTCCACGGGGCGAGCGGCCGAACAGGGTAGCCTCGCGCCCGCGCCGCGCAACGCCCGCGCCGCGCAAGGCGTCAGCGCGCGTACGCGCGGCGCGCGAAGAGCAGCGTCAGGAACGGCAGCATGTTCGCCTTGTTGGGGATCAGCGCGAAGATCCGCCAGAGGCGCCGCGGGCTCAGGTAGAAGCGCCGGTAGGCGAGCTTGCGGAGCTCCAGGATGCGCGGCTCCGGGACGCGCGACAGGTTGATGTCGGACTGGTAGGGCTCGTACGCGGACCAGTCGGTGGGCAGGTCGTATCCCGCGGCGTGGACCTGCTCGAAGAGCTCGGTCCCCTTGAACGGGATCACGCGGAAGAACGCCGCCGTGTGGAACGAGGACCGCGCCGCCCAGTCGATGGTCGCGCGCATCTCCTCCTCGGTCTCGGTCGGGAAGCCGAGCATGAAGGCGCCGTGCACCATGACGCCCTGCCTGGCGATGAAGTCGACGATGCGCCGCACCTTGTCGATCTTCAGGTTCTTCTGCATCACGCGCTGGAGCCGCGGCACCGCGCTCTCGACGGCCACCATGCAGCGGTACATCCCGGCCCGCTTCAGGAGCAGCACGAGCTCCTCGTCGAGGATGTCGCCGCGGAATCCGTTGGGGAAGGTCAGCTTCAGCCCGTAGCCGCGCTCGATCAGGCCGCGCGCGATCTGCTTCGCGCGCTCGGGGCGGAAGTTGAAGATGTCGTCCATGAACACGAGCTCGCGCACGCCGTGCTGCGCGACGAGGTGGTCGATCTCGGCCAGGACGTGCTCGGCCGAGCGCTCGCGGAAGGTCTTGCCGTAGGAGTTGTGGCAGTACGTGCAGCGCCACGGGCAGGCGCGCGAGGAGAACAGCGTGGCGAACTCCTTCTCGGCGTAGATCACGCCGCCGCGCGGGACGGTGTGGTACTTGGAGTGGTCGATCAGGTCCCACGCCGGGAAGGGCAGCGCGTCGAGGTCCGCGGGCGGCGGGCGATCGGGCTCGTGGCGCACCCCGTCCCCCGCCGCGCGCCAGGAGAGGCCCAGGCAGCCGGACCAGTCGGCGCGGCCGGCGGCGATCCCGTCCAGCAGCTCGGCGAAGGTGTGCTCGCCCTCGCCGCGCACGACGAAGTCGACCGCGTCGTCCGCCAGGACGTCGTCCGCCGCGACGCTGGGGTGCGGCCCGCCGCACACGACCGCGGCTTCCGGGAGCCGCGTGCGCACCAGGCCCGCGAGCTCGTGCATGCAGCCCGCCTCGTACGTCATCGCCGAGAGGCCGACGACGTCGGGGGCGAGGCGCTCCAGCTCGGCGCAGGCCTCTGCGGGCGTCCAGCCCTCGACCTTCATGTCGAGGATGTGCACGTCGCGGTGGCCGCGCTCGCGCGCGAAGGCGGCCAGCGACAGGATCCCCAGCGGGTGCACGTGCGTGAGCTGCGTGTAGGGATGGTGGGTCTGCACCAGGGCGACGCGCAGCATGCGCATCAGGGTACCGTACAATGGGCGCGTGGCACGCGTCGCCTTCATCGTCACCACCTGCCACGAGTTCGAGGGGATCAAGGTGCTCTCCTCGGTGCTCGCGCGGGCCGGGCACCGCACGGACTGCTTCATCACCTCCGAGGAGCGCGACTTCGAGGGCGCGGTGCTCGACTGGCGTCCGGACGTCGTCGGCGTCTACGCCACGACCGGCCAGGAGCTCTGGGCCCACGAGCACGTGCGCCGCTGGAAGCGCGAGCTCCGGCACCTGAAGACCGTCTACGGCGGGCCGCATCCCTCGCACGACCTCGAGCTCCTGTACGACGCCGACGTCGTCGACGCGACGTGCAAGGCCGAGGCGGAGCTCGCGCTGGTCGAGCTGGTCGACGCCTGGGAGGCGGGTCGCCCGATCGACGCGATCCCCAACATCGCCTGCCTCGTCGACGGCGTCCCGCGCCAGAACCCGATCCGCCCCGTCGTCGCCGACCTCGACAGCCTGCCGTTCCCCGACGTCGACGTCTTCTACAAGTACCCGTTCCTGCGCGAGAAGCGCGTGCTCCAGGTCCACGCGAGCCGCGGCTGCCAGAACTCCTGCACCTACTGCTCGGTCGGCTTGATGAAGAAGGAGTGGGTCTCGGGCAAGCGCGGCGAGCGCTTCAACCGCACCAAGTCCGTCGACTACCTGTGCGCGGAGATCCTCGATGTCCTGGCGCGGTATCCGCGCTTCCGGATGGTCAACTTCGGGGACGCGGCGTTGAACATGGAGCGCGGGTGGGTGCAGGAGCTTGCGGAGAAGTGGCCGCGGCGCGTGGGCCTGCCCTTCGCGTGCAACGTCAACATCAACTACCTCGCGGAGGAGGACGTCGCCGCCCTCGCGCGCGCGGGCTGCGTCTCCGTGCAGTTCGGGCTCGAGTCCGGCTCGGAGGAGGTGCGGCTGCGGGTCTACAAGAAGGGCTACACCGACGAGCTCGTCCACGAGGTGCCGCGCCTCCTGCGCAAGCACCACATCTCCTTCCGCACCAACAACATCATGGGCTCGCCGGCGGAGAGCCTCGAGGACATGTTCGAGACCGTGCGCGTCAACCGGTGCATCCGCCCCGCCGGCTGCACCGTGCTGATCTACCGGCCGTTCCGCTCGACGGTGCTCGGCCGGGAGGACTACCGCATGGGCCGGGTCGACGAGACGCGCGACATCGGACCCTCGATCCAGGCCGACTCGATGATGCTGCGCCCGGACCGCGAGGAGGTCGTCAACCTGCAGAAGCTCTTCAACGTCGCCGTCTACCTGCCGTTCGGCATCCCGCTCGTGCGGCGCCTCATCCGGCTGCCGAAGAACCCGCTGTACCAGTTCCTGCTGCTCGCGTTCCTCTGGTACCAGCACGCCGTCGTCAGCGGGTACGGGATGTACGACGACCTGCGGCTCGGGCTGCGCAACGTGGGTCAGATCTTCGGCCGCTCGCGCCGCCCGCGCACCCGGCTCGCCGACACGATCGACACGGGGAACGAGGCGGCGGTGTAGACGGGGTTCGGCAGCGGACGCCCGAGGGCGAGACTGGGCAGTATCCTGCTCAGCACTCGTCCGAATGCGAAGGAAACAGCTCATTGCGGGTGGACTCGGCAGCCGAGGACGGATACAAGGGATCTCAGGCTCTAGAGATCGCTTGTGTGGAGGCGTCAGGTGGCGGGAACGACGGAGACCACGACCGGGTTCGGCTGGGTGATGACGGCACCCGGCGAGCCGATGGAGCGGCGCTCGACCGCAGTGGTCCGACCAGGGCCGGGAGAGGCGCTGGTGCGCGTCGCCGGTTGCGGCGTCTGCCACACCGATCTCGGCTTCCTCTACGACGGGGTGAAGCCGCGCGCCGCGCTGCCGCTGGTGCTCGGGCACGAGATCAGCGGCGAGGTGGTCGCCGCTGGACCCGGCCACGAGCACCTCGTCGGGCGTCCCGTGATCGTCCCGGCCGTGACGCCGTGCGGGGAGTGCGCCGTGTGCCGCGCCGGGCACGGGACCCTGTGCGCCGCGCAGTGCATGCCGGGGAACGACGTGCCGGGCGGGTTCGCGAGCCACGTCACGGTGCCGGCACGCGGACTGTGCCTGGTCGACGAGCTCGGAGCCTCGCTGGGCGAGGTCCTCGAGCGCTGCGGCTGCACGCTCGCCGAGCTCGCCGTCGTCGCGGACGCGGTGACGACGCCGTTCCAGGCGCTGACGCGCGCGCGCGTCGCGCGCGGGGACCTCGTCGTCGTGGTCGGGCTGGGCGGGGTCGGAGGATTCGCGGCTCAGATCGCCCACGCCCTCGGCGCGACCACCGTCGGCTTCGAGGTCCGCAAGGAGCGCCTGGAGCTCCTCGAGCAGCACGGGCTCGACGTCGGCCTCGACCCGTCGGGTTGCGACCCGCGCAGCCTGCGCGAGTCGGTGCGCAGCGTGGCCGCGGCGCACGATCTTCCCGCGACGCGCTGGAAGATCTTCGAGTGCTCGGGGAGCGCCGCGGGCCAGGAGCTCGCGTGGAGCCTGCTCGGGCCGGGGGCCTACCTGTCGATCGTGGGCTACACCCGCGAGAAGGTCGCGCTGCGCCTCTCGAACCTGATGGCCTTCGACGCGAAGGCCGTCGGCAACTGGGGCTGCCTCCCCGAGCTCTACCCGGCGGCGCTGAAGCTCGTCGTCGACGGTGACGTGAGCCTTGCCCGTTTCGTCCAGACGTTCCCGATGGACGAGATCCAGAACGTCATGGAGGACCTCCGCGACCACCGCACGCTGCGGCGGCCCGTCCTCGTCCCGTGATCGAAGCGAACCATGACCCTACACACGACCTTCCGCGACCACGACCTGACCCGCTGCCCGGACCTCGAGGGCGTTCGCTACGAGCGCCGCGAGCTGCTGGACGCGCGCGGGGAGGTCGTCGACGGCCTGCACGCCGCCTGGATCACGCTCGACAACCCCGGCCAGCACAACTCCTACACGACGGAGATGGTCAAGCAGGTGATCCTCTGCTTCCGCCGCGCCTCGAACGAGCGCGACGTGGTCGCGGTCGTCTTCACCGGCAGCGGAGACCGGGCGTTCTGCACCGGGGGGAACACCGCCGAGTACGCCGAGTACTACGCCGGCTCGCCGGACGAGTACTTGCAGTACATGCGGCTGTTCAACGACATGGTCAGCGCGATCCTGCACTGCGACAAGCCGGTCGTCTGCCGCGCGAACGGGATGCGCGTCGCGGGCGGGCAGGAGATCGGGATGGCCTGCGACTTCACCGTCGCGAGCGACCTCGCGGTGTTCGGACAAGCGGGGCCGAAGCACGGTTCGGCGCCCGACGGCGGCTCGACGGACTTTCTCCCGCTGTTCGTGGGGATCGAGCACGCGATGCAGTCCTGCACGCTGTGCGGGACATGGACGGCCCACCAGGCGCTGCGCCTCGGGCTGATCACGGAGATCGTCCCTGTCCTCGTGGTCGATGGCCGCTTCGTTCCCAATCCGCTCGTGGAGACGCAGCGCTGGCTCGACGACGCCGGACGGATCGTGCACGGCTGTCCGAAGACCGGCGCCGAGCTGGCGGCCGGCAAGGAGCTCCTGCGCTCCGGGCGGATCGATCTCGCTCCGCTGGACGACGCGGTGAACCGGCTGGTGACGAAGCTCGCCGGGACGATGCCGGGCTGCCTGCGCAAGACGATCGAATCGGTGCGCAAGCACAAGCTCGAGCACTGGGACAGGAACCGCGAGTCGAACCGGTCGTGGCTCGCGCTCAACATGCTGGCGGAGGCCGCCCTCGGCTTCCGTGCCTTCCACGAGGGGCCCAAGGGCCAGCGCGAGGTCGATTTCCACGAGCTGCGCCGGCAGCTGGCCGACGGGCAGCGTTGGAGCCCGGAGCTCATCGAGGAGCTCCTGCCGCGCTCGTCCGGCCCGTCCGAATGGGGCGCGGCGCCGGTCGCGTCCGCCGAGGCGGCGAGGAGCTGAGCGTGCAGGACACGCAGTGGGCGACTGTGCGCGCAGAGGAGCTGGACGAAGGACGTCTGCTGCACCTCGTGCTCGACGCGGGAAAGGGCAACGTCCTCGACCGCAAGTCGCTGCGCGAGATGCGCGAGGCGCTGGCGCTCCTGGGGACCGAGCCGGCCCTGCGCGCGATCGTGATCGGACACGCGGGGCCGCACTTCTCGTACGGGGCGAGCGTGCAGGAGCACGCCCCCGAGCGCGTGCGCGAGATGCTCGGCGAGCTGCACGCGCTGGCGCGCGACCTCCTGGCGCTCGACGTGCCCCTCGTCGCCTGCGTGCGCGGGCTGTGTCTGGGCGGCGGCCTGGAGCTCGCCGCCCTCGCGGACCGTCTCTTCGCCGCGCCCGACGCCCGCTTCGGTCAGCCCGAGAGCGCGCTGGGCGTGTTCGCGCCGATCGGCTCGGCCCTGCTCCCGCGACGCATCGGTCCCGCCAACGCGCTCGATCTGCTCCTCACGGGGCGCACCATCGGGGCGGAAGAGGCCGCCGGGCTGGGGCTCGTGAGCAGCGTCGTGCCCGACCCCGAGCGCGCGGCGTTCGCCTGGGTGCGCGACCACCTCGTCGACAAGAGCGCGTGCGCGCTGCGCCACGTCACGCGTGCCGCGCGCCGGGCCTGGGCGCGGGGGTTCCTCAGCGACCTCGCGGAGCTCGAGTCGGCCTACCTCGACGAGCTGATGCTCACGCACGACGCGCGTGAAGGCCTCGCGGCGTTCCTCGAGAAGCGCGAGCCCGTCTGGGAGGACCGCTGATGGAGCTGCGCGAGATCGTCCGGGAGTGCGAGAGGCTCTACGAGGACCTCGAGCTCGGGAGCGTCCGGCGCTGGAAGGAGCAGAACGCCGGCGGCCGCGCGGTCGGCTACCTGCCGACCTACGTTCCGCGCGAGATCCTGCACGCGGCCGGAGTCCTCCCGGTCGGCATCCTGGGCGCGGGCGAGCAGCTCGAGATCGTGCGCGGCGACGCCTGCTTCCAGTCCTACATCTGCCACCTGCCGCGCTCCGTCATGGAGCTCGGCCTCTCCGGCCGACTCGACGTGCTCGACGGGATGATCTTTCCCTCGACCTGCGACGTGATCCGCAACCTGTCCGGGATCTGGAAGCTGCAGTTCCCCGCGAAGTACGCGCGGTACTTCGACGTCCCCCAGAACTTCGAGACCGCGGTCGGTGGAGCTTTCTACGAGCGTGTTCTGCGCGAGCTCGTCGACGACATGGGACGCCTCACCGGACGTCCCCCGAAGGAGTGCGAGCTGCGCCGCTCCATCCGCCTGTACAACGAGAACCGCCGGCTGGTGCGCGAGCTCTACGAGCTGCGCGCGCGCGAGCCGTGGCGGGTGCCGGCCAGCGAATCGTACCTCGTCCTGCGCGCCGGGATGGTGCTGCCGGTCGAGGAGCACTCGCAGGTCCTGCGCGAGTACCTCGACGAGGCCCGCGCGGCGGACCGCAAGATGGTCGACAACGCGCGCGTCGTGGTGACCGGCGCGTTCTGCGAGCAGCCGCCGATCACGCTGATCCGGACCCTGGAGCGCGCCGGGTGCTACGTCGTCCACGACGATTTCATGCTCGTCCTGCGCTGGCTCGGGGATGAGGTCGACGACTCCGACGATCCCATCGGTGCGCTCCGCGCTGCGTACCTCGGCTACGACGAGGAGACCTCCTCGCGCTACGTGCCCGACGGCCAGGCGAAGGGCGCGAAGCTGGTGGAAGCGGTGCGCGCGAACGGTGCGGAGGGCGTCGTGTTCGCCGCTCCGAGCTTCTGCGACCCCGCGCTCCTGGACCGGCCCATGCTGCAGCGCGCCTGCGACGAGGCCGGGATCAGCCACACCGCGTTCAAGTACTCCGAGAACACGGGTCAGTTGCAGCCCATCCGCGAGCAGGCGGGGACGTTCGCCGACACGATCAAGCTGTGGGGAGAAGCATGAGGACAGCCATCGCCCGCGAAGCCTCGATGGACCGCCAGAAGGCGATGATCGCCGATCACTTCCGCGAGCTGGCGCGCGCCAAGGAGCAGGGACGCAAGGTCGTCTACACGTTCGTTCCGGGCAACCTGACCGAGCTGATGCTCGCGTTCGACGTCCTGCCCGTCCATCCGGAGATCAACGCGCTGCAGTCGGGGATGCGCAAGCTCTCCGGCGAGTTCATCGGCGAGGCGGAGCGTGCCGGGCATTCCGAGGACGTCTGCACCTACGTCAAGTGCGACATCGGGATGATGCTCAAGGGCAACATCGGCCCCACGGGCGAGAAGCTGCCCGAGCCCGACCTCCTGCTCTTGTCGTACACCGGCTGCTTCACGTTCATGAAGTGGTTCGAGCTGCTGCGCGAGAAGTACCGCTGCCCCGTGGCGATGTTGCACGTCCCGTACCAGGCGGACGGCGAGATCACCCCGAGCATGTCCACCTACGTCGTCCAGCAGCTCGAGCGGGACGTGATCCCCAAGCTGCAGGAGGTGACGGGCAAGAGCTTCGACGTCGATCGGCTGCGCGAGCTGCTCGCGTGCTCCGCGCGCGCCGAGGACGATCTGGTGCATGTGCTCGAGTCCGCCAAGCACCGGCCGTCCCCGATCGACGCCTACTTCGGAGGCGTGTACTACATCGGTCCGCTCTTCACCGCGTTCCGCGGGACGCCTGAGGCCGCGGACTACTACCGGCTGCTGCGCGAGGAGGTCGAGGCCCGGCTCGAGAAGGGCCAGGGCCCCGTCACGCCGGAGGGCATCCTCGACGACGAGCGCTTCCGGCTCGTGGTCGAAGGTCCCCCGAACTGGACGCACTTCCGCGAGTTCTGGAAGATGTTCTACGACGAGCGAGCTGTCGTCGTGGCCAGCACCTACACGAAGGTGGGCGGCGTCTACGACACCGGATTCCGGCACGACCCCGCGCGTCCGCTCGAGACGCTGGCGGAGTACTGCCTCGGGTGCTACACGAACCTGAGCCTGCCCGCGCGCGTGGACATGATCGTGCGCTACGTGCAGGAGTACGCGGCGGACGGCTTCGTGATCAACTCGATCAAGAGCTGCAACTCCTTCTCGGCTGGACAGCTCGTCATGCTGCGGGACATCGAGGAGCGAACCCGGAGGCCCGGAGCCTTCATCGAGACCGACCTAGTCGACCCGCGGTACTTCTCGGCCTCGAACGTCAAGAACCGGCTCGAGTCTTACTTCCAGATGCTCTCCCAGAAGCAGGCGGTGCAGGCGTGAAGTGCCACCTCGGGATCGACCTCGGGTCGACGACCACCAAGGCGGTCGTCCTCGACGAAGCGGGCCAGGTGCTGGGACGCGGCATCACGAACAGCCGCTCGAACTACGACGTGGCGTGCGAGGTGGCCAAGACCGAGGCGCTCCTCGACGCGCGCTTCCACCTCTTCCAGGACACTCTGGCTGGCGTGCCCGACGTGACGGCGCACGCGCAGGACTTCCTCTCGTGCCTGCGCAACGTCTTTCGCTACGAGCAGCACGTCTACCTGCTGCGCGCCCTCGAGGAGAACTGCCGCGCACAGGCCGAGCTGCGCGACGACGCGCGGAGCTACTTGCCCGCCCTGGACCGGATCTTCGCCGGCCTCCGCGAGCGCGCGGCCGACCTGTTCGCACCCGGCGAGAAGCGCCGCTCCGACTTCTTCCGCGACGTCGCCGGATCGGACTACATGGCCTTCGCGGAGAAGGTCGCCGAGGAGCTGGATCTCTCGTTCGACCGCCTGCTGGGCCTCTTCGACAAGTCGATCATCGCCGTCGAGAGCCACGTTCCCTCCTCGTCCCTCCAGGAGACGATCGAGCGCGCGCTGTCGGCCACGTTGACGGAATTCCCCGTGACGCGGCGGCTCAAGGAGCGGCTGGAGAGCGCTGTGCTCGAGTCGATCGACATCAGCCTCGTCGAGGTCGCGACCGTCGGCACCGGCTACGGCCGCGCCCGGCTGCCGTTCCCGCGCGAGTGCATCCGGTCCGAGATCCTGTGCCACGGCCTCGGCGCGCACGCGACGTTCCCCGGGACGCGGACCGTGCTCGACATCGGCGGGCAGGACACGAAGGCGATCCAGATCGACGCGCATGGCATCGTCACGTCCTTCCAGATGAACGACCGCTGCGCGGCCGGCTGCGGCCGCTACCTCGGGTACATCGCGGACGAGATGAACCTGGGGCTGCACGAGCTCGGACCGCTCGCGATGTGCGGCAAGAAGCCGGTCCGCATCAACTCGACCTGCACCGTGTTCGCCGGGGCGGAGCTGCGCGATAGACTCGCCACCGGACAGCGCCGCGAGGACATCCTGGCCGGGCTGCACCGCGCGATCATGCTGCGCGCCATGTCGCTCCTGGCGCGCTCGGGCGGGATCGAAGAGGAGTTCACCTTCACGGGCGGCGTGGCCAAGAACGAGGCCGCGGTCACGGCTCTGAGGCAGCTCGTGGAGGACAACTACGGCCAGCGCACGCTGAACATCTCGGCGGACTCGGTCTACACGGGAGCACTCGGGGCCGCGCTCTTCGCGCTGCGCATGGGCAGTGGGAGGGAGAGGCTCGCGCTCGAGCGCGCCACGACCGGAGGTGCCGCATGACCCTCGCCGCCGGAGTCGACGTCGGCTCGAACTCGGTCAAGGTGGTCGTGCTCGAGGACTCGGACGAGCGCCAGGCGGTCCTCGGGCGCGCCTGCAGCCGCATCCGTGGCCGCGACTTCCACGAGGTCGTCCCCGGCGCCTACCACGCGGCCCTCGCGCAGGCCGGCCTCGCGACGACCGACATCCAGTACGTCGCGACGACCGGCGAGGCGGACAACGTCGATTTCCGCACCGGCCACTTCTACTCGATGACGACGCAGGCGCGCGGCGGCCTCTTCCTGGACCCGGAAGCGAGGGCCGTGCTCGACATCGGGGCGCTGCACGGACGGGTCATCCGCATGGACGGGCGGGGCAAGGTCCTGGACTACCGCATGACGAGCCAGTGCGCCTCGGGCTCGGGGCAGTTCCTCGAGAACATCAGCCGCTACCTCGGCGTGGCCCTCGACGAGATAGGGTCCCTGTCCCAGCGCGCCGATCAGCCCGAGACCGTCTCGAGCATCTGCGCGGTCCTGGCCGAGACCGACGTGATCAACATGGTCAGCCGCGGGATCTCGACTCCCAACATCCTCAAGGGAATCCACCTCTCGATGGCGGGTCGCCTGGTCAAGCTGATTCGGGCGTCGAAGTGCGCGGGGGTGCTGCTGATCACCGGAGGGCTCGCGCGGGACGCGGGGCTCTTCGCCGCGATGGTGGAGCAGGCCGTCGAGCGCGAGCTCGACATCGAGCTGCGGACGCACCCGGACTCGGTCTACGCCGGTGCCATCGGTGCCGCGATCTGGGGCGCCTTCCGGCACCGCAAGCTGCGGGGGCCGCTGCGCGTGGCGAGCTCCTGACCAGATGGGGAACCTGACGGCGAACTTCGACGGCGACGTCGCGATCGTCACGGGGGCTTCGAGCGGAATCGGGCTCGAGGTCGCGCGGCGCCTGTCGGAGGCGGGCGCGAGCGTCCACGGGTTCGACGTGCGCCCGCCCGCAGCGGAGCTCGGCGCGGGAACGGTCTTCCACGAGGTGGACCTGCGCAGCACCTCCGCCGTCGACCGGGCCGTGGAGCAGGTGCTGGAGCGCGAGGGGCGTGTCGACTTGCTGGTCAACAACGCCGGCGTCGCGCGCGATTCGACCCTGTGGAAGCTCACCGACGACGAGTGGCAGGAGGTCCTCGACACGAACCTCGGCGGCGCCTACCGCGTGCTGCGCGCCGTCGCGCGCGCCATGCGCGCCCGCCGGCACGGGCGCATCGTGCAGGTCGCGTCGATCAACGGGCTGCGCGGCAAGTTCGGACAGGCCAACTACTGCGCCTCGAAGGCGGGGCTGATCGGGCTGACCCGCGCGGCGGCGCGCGAGCTCGGCCCGCGCGGGATCACGGTCAACGCGGTCGCGCCCGGCATGACCGAGACGGCGATGACGCGCGGGCTCGCCAGCGAGGTCCGCGAGGCCGCCCTGGCCGAAACGGCGACGGGACGCACGAGCGAGCCGGCGGACGTCGCGGGCGCGATCCTGTTCTTGCTCTCCGAGCAGGCGGCGCAGATCACCGGAACGGTCCTGCCCGTGGACGGGGGGCAGATGGCGTAGCCCCGCCCGGATGTCGTAGGGTATCGGGGACTCTGACCCCAAGGTGCGCACGTGAACCATATCTCTCTCCGGGAGGCCGACCCTGCCCCGGCCCTCGACGCGGAAGCCACCGATGCCTTGATCCACGAGGCGGCCGAGATCGCCGCGCGCTACCTCGCCGGACACGCGGATCGCAACGAGCCGACGGTGCGCCATTTCACGCCGGCGGAGCTCTCCGAGCGCTTCGACCTCGCTCTGCCGCACGCGGGGCGGCCGATCGAGGCGATCCTCGAGGACGTGCGCAAGACGCTGCACTACAGCGTCCGCACCGGGCATCCGGGATTCTCCAATCAGCTGTACGGCGACTACGACCCCGTGGCCGTCATCGGAGAGTGGATGACCGCGCTGCTCAACACCTCGGCGTACACGTACGAGGTCGCGCCGGTCGTGTCCATGATGGAGGTGGCGCTCGTACGGCACATGTGCGGCTTCGTGGGCTGGCCCGCGGACCTGGGCGAGGGCGTGTTCACGCCGGGCGGCAGCATCGCCAACCTGATGGCCGTGCTCGCGGCGCGCGGCCGGGCGCTGCCGCACGTGAGGGAGCGCGGCCTGCAGCCGGGCGACCGGCTGGCCCTGTTCATGTCGGAAGAGGCGCACTACTCGGTCGAGCGCGCCGCCATCGTTGCGGGCATCGGCACCTGCGGCGTGCACAAGGTCGCCGTCGATCGGCTCGGCCGCATGCTGCCGGATGCGCTGGAGACCGCGGTCCGCACGGCCGTCGCGCAGGGACAGCGCCCGTTCTTCGTATGCGCCACCGCGTCGACGACGGTCGCCGGCGCGTTCGATCCGATCGACGATCTGGCCGAAGTCGCCGGGCGCGAGCGCCTCTGGCTGCACGTGGACGCGGCTTGCGGGGGCGGGGTCCTCTTGTCCGAGCAGCGGCGCGCCCTGATGCGCGGATGCGAGCTCGCCGACTCCGTCACGTGGGATCCGCACAAGATGATGGGCCAGCCCTTGATGTGCTCGGTGCTGCTCGTGCGCGAGCGCGGGCGGCTGGCGCAGACGAACGCGATGCGAGCCCGCTACCTGTTCCACGACAACGACGGCTCGGCGTTCGACCTCGGAGACCTCGGGCTGCAGTGTGGCCGGCGCGTCGACTCCCTCAAGCTCTGGCTTTCTTGGAACGCTCTGGGCGACGAAGGCCACGCCCGTCGCATCGACCGTCTCTTCGAGCTGGCGCAGGCTTTCCGCGGGATGGTGATCGAGCGCGAGGGCTTCGAGCTCCTGCGCGAGCCGCAGGGCTGCAACACGTGCTTCCACTTCGTGCCGGAGTCGCTGCGCGGCCTGCGCCCGGGCCGCGAGCGCAGCCGCCGCCTCGGCGAGGTGACGGTGCGGATCCGCGAGCGCCTGCGCCGCGAGGGTCGGATCCTGACCAACTACGCGCCCCTCGACGGGGTGACCGTCTTCCGGCACGTGGCGAGCAACCATCGGGCCACCGAGGAGGACCTGGCGTTCCTGCTCGACGAGATCGCCCGCGTCGGCGCCGGGCTCGAGGCCTGACGCGGGCGCGCTGCCCGCCACGGCCATGGCCGAGATCGCCATCATCGGCGGCGGGGTCGTCGGCTGCTCGATCGCCCTCGAGCTCGCGCGGCGCGGCGCCGCTCCCATCGTGATCGACAGGAACGGCGAGGTGGGTCACGGCTCCACCTCGGCGTCGTGCGGCATCGTGCGGCGCTTCTACTCCACGCGCACGATGACCGCGACGGCCCAGGAGGGGGCCGAGGTCTGGGCCGACTGGCGCGCGTACCTCGGCGCCGGCGCCCCAGAGGACGTCGCGCGCTTCGAGCGGCCCGGGATGCTCTTCATCCCGCCCGCGATCGACGAGCGGGTGCGCGCGATCGCGGCCCACATGCGCGAGCTGGGCGTCGCGGTCGAGCTGCTCTCGCCCGCGGACGTGGCGGAGCGCTTCCCCTACCTCGACACCTCCTCGCACTGGCCCGTGCGCCGGCCGGCGGACGGCGACTTCTTCGAGGACACCGGGCGCACGATCGCGGGCGCGGTGTTCGAGCCGGACGCGGGCTACGTCGTCTCGCCGCTCGTCGCGACGCGCGACTTGCGGGCGGCGGGCGAACACGAGGGCGTGCGCTTCCGCCTCGGCCGCGGCGTCACCGCGATCCGCGCGACGGATGGCGGCGCGGCGCGCTTCCGGATCGCGTTCGAGGACGGGACGGAGCTCTCCGCGCGGGTCATCGTCAACGTGGCCGGGCCGCACTCGGGCGCGGTCAACCGGCTCGCGGGGGTCGAGCTGCCGATCGCGACGCGGCCGCTGCGGCGCGAGGTGTGCGCGGTGACGAACCCCACGCAGGGCAGGGACGGGACGCCGCTGCCGATCGTCGGCGACCTCGACTCGGGGATCTACTTCCGTCCCGAGGGCAACGGGCGCGACATGATCGTCGGCTCGCTCGAGCCCGCGTGCGACGAGCTCGAGTGGCTCGACGACCCCGACGCCCTCGACCCCGCGTGCAGCGCGGCTGGCCACGAGCGTCAGGTCCTGCGCCTGATGAAGCGTTTCCCGCAGGCGCGCTACGAGCCGCGGCGCGGCGTCGCCGGGCTGTACGACGTGACGCCCCTCGACTGGAACCCGGTGATCGACCGCACCGACCTGCCCGGGTACTACGTCGCGATCGGCACGAGCGGCTCCTCCTTCAAGACGGCGCCCGTGATCGGAGCGATCGTCGCCGCGCTGGTCGACGCGTGCGAGGGCGGACGTGACCACGACGCCGATCCTCTGCGGGTGACGCTACCGCGCACGGGGTTCGATCTGGACGTCTCGTTCTTCTCGCGGCTGCGCGCGGCCCACGCGACGACCGGAACCGTGCTCGGGTGATAGGCTGGTCTTTCGCGGAACCCCGGCGGGGGCGAGCTCCGTCTCCGGCGTAGAGGGTTGCCCAGCCGACCGCCCCGACCGGCCCCCGACCCGAACGGAGAGTCGTCCCATGCATCCCGGAGCATCCGCCCTCCTCGTCGCCCTTCCGGCGTTCGCAGGTCCCAGCGCCGCGCAGGCGCCCTTCGATCCGGCACCGCAGCCGAGCGCGCGGCTCGCGGCGGCCCTGGACGGCTGGCGGCGCGCGCACGGCGCCCGCTGGCAGGTCGTGCCGGCCGCCGACGCCGACCACGCCCAGTTCCTCTGGGGCTCGCGCGCCGAGCCCGCCTTCGAGCTGCGGGACGAGGCGGACGCCGTCCTCCTCGCGCGTCTCGCCCTCGCCGAGAGCGCGGAGCTGCACGGCCTCGACCCGACCACGCTGATCGTCGACCGCGTGCGCTTCCTGCCGCTGGCCCTCGGGGGCTCGAGCGACAAGTGGACCGTGCGCTTCGTGCAGGCCGTCGATGGCGTTCCCGTGCACCGCTCCGCGGCCAACGTGCTGCTCGACACGCAGGGGGCGCTGCTCTCGGTGCAGACCCTCGGAGCGCGCGCGACGGCGCACCTGATCACGACGCCCGCGCTCCGCGCCGCGGCAGCGCGGCGCGGCGCCGCGGCGCTCTTCGAGCGCTTCGTCGGCGCGGCTCCGACGCGGCGCGGTCCGGCCGAGCTCACCATCGTGACCGAGCGCCGCGGAGCGCGCGAGGTGCCGCGGCTCGCCTGGCAGGTCGACCTGATGCGCGAGGAGGCCGGCCGGCGGCCCACGGGCCTGCGCTACTGGCTCGACGCCCACGACGGGAGCTTCCTCGGGCGCGAGTCCCTCGTGCACGACTTCGACGTGACCGGCACCGTCTACACCTACGTGACGCCTCCCGACCGGGCCGACATCCACGACGCGCCCGACAACCAGCCGGTCCTCGTCCCGCTGCCCTACGTCGAGATCCGCTCGTCGACCCACGGCGCGGTCCACAGCGACGCGAACGGCGACTTCACGTTCCCCGGCGCCGGCCCCGTGCTGGACGTCCAGATCACGTACGACGGAGAGTTCGCGACGATCGACAGCCTGCTGCCGGGCACGGACTACGAGTTCGAGCTGGCCAGCCTGAACGGCGAGGGCAACGTGCTGACCCTCAACCCCGCGCCCGGCCCTCAGGCGTTCTCGACCACCGAGGCCAACGCCTACGTCACGATCGCGGAGCTGCGCGACCGCGTGCGCTTCGTCAACCCCGGCGACGACACCGCGGACTTCCAGGCCGTGGTCGACATGAACGACTGGTACGTCGAGTGCTTCGGGGGCATGTTCTCGCAGAACGGCCCGAGGCTCTACTTCCCGCGCGGCGACGACGTGGACTGCTACCACGGCGCCTTCTCCACGATGGTGGCGCACGAGATGGGCCACTGGCTCGCCTCGCTCTACGGCACGGGCAGCGGCGGGGCGATCGGCGAGGGCACGGCGGACATCTTCGCGATGTACCTCTACGACACGCCGGACTGGGCCGAGGACTACTGCCTCGACGCGAGCGAGTGCACCGTCGCTTCCGGTCCGGTGCGCTCGGGCGAGAACGGCCGCCAGTTCTGCGGCTTCGACCAGGGGCAGCTCGACCAGAGCTGCCACCCCGGCGGCATCCACGGCAACGGCCAGGTCTGGATGGGGGCCGCGTGGAAGGTGCGCCGCAACCTGCACACGCTCTACGGCGACCCGCCGGGCGCCTACGGCCCCGGCGACTTCGCCGCGGACAGCCTCTTCTTCGCGTGGCTCAACGCGTACACGCAGTTCGAGATCCACCCAGTTCTCGAGAAGCAGTGGCTCGTCCTGAGCGACACCGACGGCGACATCTGCAACGGCACGCCGTTCTCCGACCAGATCCGCGACGCCTTCGACGAGCAGGGCTTCCCCGTGCCGAGCCTGCCCGGGATGTGCTTCGCCTTCGGCGACGTGATCTTCGACGGCGACGAGGGCGACGAGATCGGCCCGTACCTCGTCGCCGCGCCGGTCGAGGCGCCGGCCCGCGCCGGCGTCGTGGCCGTGACGATCCACTACAGCGTGGACGGCGGCGCCTTCCAGCAGGCCGCGATGTCCCAGGACCCGACCTCGGGGATCTGGTCCGGCGGGATCCCCGGACAGCTCTCGCCGGCGCGCGTCGACTTCTACCTCGAGGCGCAGGACGTGACGGGCGCGACGGGACGCTGGCCCGAGGCAGCTCCCAGCGAGCTCCTGCGCATCGCCGTCGGCGCGCGCATCGCGGTGCTCCGCGACGACTTCGAGACCGATCTCGGCTGGACGGTCGAGAACGAGGGCCTCGCTGCGGGCGCCTGGGAGCGCGTCGACCCGGTCGGTACGCTCTACCAGCCCGAGGACGACTTCGGGGCCGGCACGCACTGCTGGTTGACCGGTCAGGCGCACACCGGCGACTCGGACTTCGACCACGAGGTCAAGGGCGGCCCGGCGCGGCTCGTCTCGCCGCCGCTGTACCTCGGCGGGCACCTCGCGCGAATCCGCTTCGCGGCGTGGTTCGCCAACCCCCTCGGCGACGACGAGCTCGTCCTGGAGGTGCGCGAGGAGGGCAGCTCGAGCTGGGTCCGGGTCGGCCAGGTGTGGGGCGGAGACGCGGGCGGCTGGAGTACGTTCGACGTCGAGGCGGAGCTCCCGGACGGCGACCCCGTCCAGCTCCGCCTGAGCGTCGCCGACGATCCCGACGACGACGTGCTCGAGGCGGCGGTCGACGACATCGAGGTGAGCGTACTCGCGCCGGTCGGGGCGTGCAGGCCGGCGCCGTACTGCGTCGGCGCTCCGAGCTCCGCCGGGCCCGGCGCGTCGATCGGCTGGAGCGGGTCGACGAGCGTCGCCGCGAACGACCTCGTGCTCGAGGCGAGCGGCTTGCCGCCCGGCCAGTTCGGCCTGTTCTTCTACGGGCGGAGCCCGATCCAGGTGCCCTTCGGCGACGGCTTCCTGTGCGTGGGCGGCGGGGTCTTCCGGCTCAACCCGCCGCTCGTCACCGACGCGGCGGGCGAGGTCGCGCGGCCGCTCGACCTGACGCGTCCTCCGGCCGCGTCGGGCGCGGGAGCGATCACGGCGTTCTCGACGTGGCGGGCGCAGTTCTGGTACCGCGATCCGGCGGGCGGGGGCGCGGGCTTCAACACGTCGGACGGGTTGACCCTGCCCTTCTGCCCGTAGTCCCGGCAGGGGTCGAGCCGTAGGCTCTCGGCGGCCGACGGTCGGTCGTCGGAGTCCACCCGCCCTGAACCGGTCGAACACACGCGTCGCGCTCGCCGCGCTGGCGGCGCTCTCGATCTCCGCGTGCGCGAGCGCGCCGCCGAGGCGGCACGTCGTGGTGCTCGCGGCGGGCGGAGTGGGTCTCGTGGACCCGACCGAGGCCGCGCAGGGCGCCTACGGCTTCGAGTTCCGCGTGCGCCCGCTCACGAGCTGGCTGCTCTCGCCGGCGCTGGGCTTCACGTTCTTCGGCCAGGACGCGCACTTCGCCTTCGCCGGCCTGCGGCGCGACTTCTGGGCGACCGAGCGCTGGACGTTCACGCCCGCCCTCGACGTGGGCGCGTACGACCGCGGCAACGTGCTGAACCTCGGCGGCGAGGTGCAGTTCCGCTCGGGCCTCGAGCTCGCCCATCGATTCGGGAACGACATGCGCCTCGGCGTCGCCTTCTACCACCTCTCGAATGGTGGCCTCGACGACCTCAACCCGGGCACGGAGTCGGTCGTGGTCACCTTCGGGTTGCCGGTCGGGCGCGCCGCCGACTACCGTACCGACTAGTCGGCCGCGAGCTCGACGAGCTCGAGGAACTCGGCGCGGTAGCCGCCCTCGTCGTCGCCGCGGCTCTCCAGCGCCCAGGTGCGCACGTCCGCGAACGTCGCCGCGCCGCAGTGGGCCGAGCCGCGCAGCAGCATGCCGAAGGCCGCCACGCTCGCCGCGAAGCGCGTGTCCTCGGAGGCGTCGTGGAAGGCCTTGCCGTCGTCGCGCACGGGGAGCGCGAGCAGCCGGCTCTCGGTCCCGGTCGGCTCCTTGTAGCGCAGATTGACGGTGAGGAGCTCGCCCGCGAACGCCGCGGCCGACGCCTCGCGTTCGCCCTGGTAGCGCAGCTCGGGCTCGCCCGGGACCGCGAGGCCGCGGCCGGCAGGGACGACCTCGTACAGGGCCGTCACCGTGTGCCCGGCGCCGATCTCGCCCGCGTCCTTGGTGTCGTCGTCGAAGTCCTGGTGCTGCAGGATGCGGTTCTCGTAGCCGATCAGCCGGTAGCCGGCGACCTCGAGCGGGTTGAACTCGACCTGGATCTTGACGTCCTTGGCGATCGTCTCGAGCGTCGCGCCGAGCTCCTCGACGAGGACCTTGCGCGCCTCGAGCAGGCTGTCGATGTACGCGTAGTTGCCGTTGCCGCGGTTCGACAGCTTCTCCATCTTCGCGTCCTTCAGGTTGCCCGTGCCGAAGCCCAGCACGGTCAGGAAGACGCCGCTCTGCGCCTCCTCCTCGATCAGGCGCTCGAGCGCGCCGTCGCTCGTCACGCCGACGTTGAAGTCGCCGTCGGTGGCGAGGATCACGCGGTTGATGCCGCCCTCGAGGAAGCTCTTGCGCGCGACCCGGTACGCGAGCTGGATGCCCTCGCCGCCGTTGGTCGAGCCGCCGGCGCCGAGGCGCTCGAGCGATTCGAGGATCGTCACCTTGTAGCTCGCCGGCGTCGAAGGCAGCACGAGCCCCGAGCTGCCGGCGTACACGGCGATCGCCACGCGGTCGCGTTCGCCGAGCTCGAGCACGAGCATCTCGAGCGCGCGCTTGAGGAGCGGGAGCTTGGCCGCGTCGTTCATCGAGCCCGAGACGTCCAGCAGGAACACGAGGTTCGCGGGACGCCGCTCGCGCGCGTCGATCGCGCGGCTCGCCAGGCCGATGCGCACCAGCCGGTGGGCCGGCTGCCACGGGGCCTGGGTGACCTCGACGTGCACCGCGAAGGGCGCCTCGGCGTCCCCGGGACCGGCGTAGGCGTAGGGGAAGTAGTTGACGAGCTCCTCGATCCGCACGGCGTCCGGCGGGGGTCTCGTGCCGCTCTTCAGGAAGCGCCGCACGTTGGCGTAGGACGCGCTGTCGACGTCGATCGAGAACGTCGAGAGCGGCTCGAAGCGCGGCGGGAAGAAGGGGTTCTCGACGATGCGCTCGTACTCCTCGGTGGAGCGTTCCGCGGAGTCGACGTAGCCGAGGCTCCGCAGCAGGAGCTCCACTTCGTCGCCGTCGCGGTCGAAACGCCTCGCTGGCCCGTCGGCTTCCGGAGGGGCCGAGACCGTTCCTTCCGCGCCGGTGTAGCCGCTCCTTTCGAGCATCGTGATCTGCGCGGCCTCGCTGTCGGCGCCGAAGCCAAAGTCGAGCCGCCGGACGTAGCGCCCGTTCGCGGGTACCGACAGCTGCGGCTTCCAGGCAGAGCCCGCGGGCGCCTGGGCGGCACGCCGGCCGAACACCCCGACCTCCGGGCGCGTGGCCCACAGCCCCGCGATCCCCAGCACCGACGCGGCGAGCGCCACGGCCGCGACCGAGCGCCAGCTCAGCAACCGCGCCGTCCGTCTGCCGCGGCCGCGCGCCGCGCGCTCCTCGATCGCCCGGCGCTGCTCCGCCGACAGCCCCGGCGCGCTCTCGGCGGCGAGCTGCGCTTCGAGCGAGCTCGCCAGCGCGCGCGTCGCCTCGACCAGCTCGCGCGCCTCTTCATTCTCCTCGAGGAGCGCCTCGATCTCCGCGCGCTCCTCGCCCTCGAGCTCGCCGAGGGCGTAGGCCGTCAGCCGCGGGTCGTCGGCGTGGCTCTTCTCGCGTTTCATGCCTCGGCTCCTTTCACGTCTCTGGCGACGTCCTCCGCCGCCACCTCTTCGCGCAGCCCCTTCAGCGCCACGTGGATCAGCCAGCCGACGTTCCCCAGGCTCTCGTCCATCACGCGGCCGATCTCCTTGTAGGAGAGCCCGTGCTGGAACTTCAGCCGCAGCGCTTCCTGCTGCTTCGCCGGCAGCCCCGCCAGCGAGCGCAGCACGTGCGCGAGATCGTCGCTGCGCTCGGCGCTCTCGCCGGGCGTGCGCGCCTCGCTCGCGAGCCCGCCGGCCTTCTCGTCGCTCAGGGTGCTCATGCGCCTCTCCTTGCGCCGGACGTCGAAGGCCAGGTTGCGGCAGACCGTGAACAGCCAGGCCGCGAGGTCCGGCTCGACGTCGCGTTCGTGTTCCTTGCACAGCCGGAGGAAGGTCTCCTGCACCACGTCGCGCGCGGCCTCGAGCTCGCCGAGCAAGCGCAGGGCGTACAGCGTGAGCGCCTTCTCGTGGCGCTCGAGCGCTGCGTGCACCCAGTTCTCTTTCGGTGGGGACGTCGGGTCGTCGCGGCGGGTCATCGAGCTCCGGATTCCTCCGGGCAGGGAGACGACGGACGGGCGCGCCCGTTCTTGGAGACGCGCGCGAGGATAGTTCCCAAGGCGAGCCTCGCCAAAGAGTTAGGACCGGAGGTAGGCTCGGGCCAATGGGCCGCTGCGCGAGCCTCGCCCTCGCTGCCCTCGTGGTACCCGCGGGCGCCACCGGGGCGCAGTCCCACGACCAGTGGGTCCAGGACCTCGTCGGCTCCGAGGACGAGGAGGCGCGCCGCGCGGCGATCGAGGGGCTCTCGGCGTTCGGCGGCTACCGCACCTGGCTGATCATCCTGCACTACGGCTTCGAGGACGAGTCGGCGCTCGTCGGCGACCAGACGCAGCTCGCGGTCGCGCGCCTGCGCGATCCGAACGGGATCGAGCGCCTGCTCGGGGACAAGGGCCTGCGCGCGCGCCAGAACGCGGTCCAGGTGCGCGCCGCCGAGGCGCTCGGGCGGCTGCCGGTCCCGATCGCCGCCGGCGCGCTGGCGCCCGCGCTCCAGAGCCGCATCCCCGAGATGCGCCGCATGGCGCTCTGGAGCCTCGAGCGGCTGGCGCGCGAGTCGCGCCTCTCGGCGGACGAGGACGAGGTGCGCGCGGCGGTGGCGAAGGTCCTCGAGCGCGACAAGGACGACGAGGTGCGCGGGGCCGCGCTCCTCTGCCTCGCGGCGCTCGACGAGGAAGCGGCGCTGGACGTCGCGCGCAGGTCGCTGCGCGAGGAGGTGCCGCCCGCCGTCAAGGTCGGCGCGCTGCAGCTCCTGCGCGCGGTCGACGACGACGACCTCGAGGAGCTCGCCGCCTGGCTCCTGCGCGACGGCTCGTTCGCGGTGCGCGAAGAGGCCGTGCGCTGCCTCGGCGAGATCGCGACGGCGGAGGCGGCGTCGTCCCTGGTCGACTTCCTCGAGGTCGAGCGCAGCGAGCGCGTCGCCTGGGAGGCCGCGCTCTGGCTGCGCGGCATGACCGGCGCGCCGCTGGGACGCGACCCCGGCGGCTGGCGGCGCTGGCTGGAGGGCTCCGACGGAGCCTGGGAGGGGACCTCCCACCGGGCCGAGCTGGAGCACGCGCCGACGGGTGTATCGTTCGCGGGCCTGAACGTCGTGTCGGACCGCGTCGCTTTCCTGATCGATCTCTCCGAGGAGATGGGGGACGAGCGCGGCGGCGCGGCGCCCAAGGACGTCGCGGCGCGCGAGCTGCGCGCCGCGCTCGAGCACCTCGCGCCCGCAGCGCGCTTCAACGTCGTCCCGTTCGGCGACGACGCGAAGCCGTGGAAGAAGGAGCTGGCTCCCGCCGACGAGACGAACGTCGCGCGTGCCGCCGACGCGTTCGACCGGGCGCGCGCGAAGGGCCGCGCCGACTTCTGGGGCGCGCACGAGGCGGCTCTCGCCGACCCCGAGGTCGACACGCTGGTCGTGTTCACGCGCGGCGAGCTCGGGCGCGGGGAGCACCGCCTCCTGCCGCTCGTCGCCGAGCTCGTCGCCGAGCGCCACCGCTACCGGCGCGTGCGCGTGGAGGCGGTCCTGACGGGGGCCGACGGGGAGCTCGTCGCGGCGTGGAAGGCGCTGTGCGGGCCGACCGGCGGGCGCTGCGTCGCGCTCGATCGCTGAGGCCCACCCAGCCCTTACGCGCGCTTTCCCGAGGTCGGATAGCCTCGGGCGCCGGGCAACGTTCGGCGCGCGACGGCGCTCCCTTCAGACACCGCCCCCTTTTTTCTTCCACCAGGAGGACTCCATGAGACGCTCCCTCTCCGTGCCCGCGGCCGGACTGCTGGCGGGCCTGTGGCTCGCTCCGGCGGCCAGCGCCCAGCTCGCGTACTACAGTGTCATCGACGGCTCGCAGGACGGCACGCCCTCGACCGCCACGGGCACGGGTCTCTACGTGATCGACACCGCGGCGAACACGCTCGACTACACGATCACGTTCTCCGGCCTCACGAGCGCCGAGACCGCGGCGCACTTCCACGGGCCGGCGCCGCCCGGCACGCCCGCCGGGATCGCCTTCCCCCTCGGGACCGGCAGCCCGAAGGTCGGGACCTGGAACTACGAGGAGGGACGCGAGGCGGACATCCTCGCCGGCCTCTACTACGTGAACATCCACACGATGATGTTCAGCGGCGGGGAGATCCGCGGGCAGGTCGTGCCCGTGCCCATCGAGTACTGCTTCTGCCCCCCGGGGGTCGACCCCTGCGGCAACCCCGACCCCGGCGCCGGCTGCGCCAACTCGACGGGATCGGGCGCGTCGATCGCAGTGAGCGGCATGCCCAGCGTGATCCTGGACACGCTCACGCTCACGGCCAGCCCCCTGCCCCCGGGCCAGTTCGGGATCTACTTCATGGGTCCCAACCAGATCGACTTGCCGTTCGGCGACGGCCGCCGGTGCGTCGGCGGGCAGGTCTTCCGCTACGCGCCGATCAACAGCGGGCCGGGGGGCACGATCACGATCGGTCCGGGGATCGCGGCGCTCGCGATGTCGCGCTTCCCGGTGGCCGGGCACATCGCCGCCGGCCAGCAGTGGAACTTCCAGTGCTGGTACCGCGATCCCAGCGGACCCTGCGGGTTCGCGTTCAACACGTCGACGGGCATCGGCGTCGCCTTCACGCCGTAGGGCGTCGTTCGCCCGCGAGGGCCCCTTTCTGGTAGAACCTTGGCCCTTCAGCCGCCCGAGCGCGGCCTCCCGAAGGCGCCATGAGTCACCGAGACGAGCTCGGCGCGGCCGAGCCCCTGCCGCGCGGCAAGGCGACGTACGCCGCGGGGCGGGGGCTCGCGCTCGTCACCCTGACGAACCCGCCGGCCAACGGCTACAGCTACGACATGATGCGCGACCTCGACGAGGCCGTGCTGCGCGCGCGCTTCGACGACGACGTGCAGGTCGTCGTGCTGGCCGGGGCGGGCGAGAGGTTCTTCTGCGCGGGCGCCGACATCTCGATGCTCGGAGAGGTCACGCCGGCCTTCAAGTACGCATTCTGCCTGCACGCGAACGAGACGCTCCTGCGCCTCGAGCACACGCCCAAGCTGGTGATCGCCGCGCTCGGCGGCCACTGCGTCGGGGGCGGCCTCGAGATCGCGCTCGCCGCGGACCTGCGCGTCGCGCGCCGCGGCTCCGGGAAGTGCGGCCTGCCCGAGGTGTCGCTCGGCGTCCTGCCCGGCACCGGCGGAACGCAGCGCCTGGCGCGGCAGGTCGGCGCCTCGCGCGCGATCGAGCTGATGGCGTCCGGCCGGACGTTCGACTACGACGAGGCCGAGCGGCTCGGCATCGTCGAGCGCCAGATCGATGCCGCCGACGACGCCGCGTTCCTCGAGGAGGTGCTCGCGTACGCGGCGAGCTTCTGCAGCCCCGGGCGCGCCGCGCTGAGCGTCGGCCTCATCAAGCGCGCGGTGAAGAGCGGCAGCGAGATGCCGCTCGAGCAGGGGCTCGCCCTCGAGCGCGAGCTCCAGGCGCGGCTCTTCGCGTCCGGCGACGCGCGCGAGGGCATCGCGGCCTTCCTCGAGAAGCGCGAGGCGCAGTTCCAGGGACGCTGAATGAAGGCCGTGCACATCCCCGAGCACGGCCCTCCGTCCGTGCTGCAGCTCGTCGACCTGCCCGAGCCGGAGCCGGGGCCGGGCGAGGTGCTCCTGCGCGTGATCGCGGTCTCGGTCAACCACCTCGACCTCTGGGTGCGGCGCGGGATGCCGGGCGTGAAGGTCCCGCTGCCGCGCATCCCGGGGTGCGACGGAACCGCCGAGGTCGTCGCGCTCGGCGCGGGCGCGAGCCGCGTCGCGGTCGGCCAGAAGGTGGTGCTCGAGCCCGGCTACACGGGCGCGGGCTCCGTCTTCCGCGAGGGCCGCGACCACCTCGCCGACGACTACGGGATCCGCGGCGAGCACTGCGACGGCTTCGACCGCGAGCTCGTGTGCCTGCCCGAGCGCTACGTGCTGCCGCTGCTCGCGGGCGTCGATCCGGTCGAGGGCGCCGCGATCCCGCTCGTCTTCCTCACCGCGTGGGGGCTCCTGCACACGCGCGCCCACCTGCACCCGGGCGAGACGGTGCTCGTGATCGGCGGCGCGAGCGGCGTGGGCTCGGCGGCGATCCAGCTCGCGCGCCAGGCGGGAGCGCGCGTGCTCGCCACCGCCGGGAGCGAAGCCAAGCGCGCGCTCGCGCGCGAGCTCGGAGCCGAGGAGACGTTCGACCACACCGATTTCGACTGGCCCAAGGCCGTCAAGCAGGCGAGCGAGGGGCGCGGCGCCGACGTCGTGGTCGAGCACGTCGGACCGGCCACCTGGGACGGCTCTCTGCGCGTCCTCGCGCGCAACGGGCGCCTGGTCACGTGCGGCGCGACGACGGGCCCCGAGGTGCGCGTCGTCCTGCCGCACCTCTTCATCAAGAACCAGTCGATCCTCGGCTCCACGATGGGGCCGAAGAGCTGCCTGCCCGAGGTCTTCGCCGGCGTGGCCGACGGCCGCTACCGGCCGGTGATCGACAGCGTGATGCCGATGTCCGCGGTGCGCGCCGCCCACCAGCGGCTCGAGGACCGCGCGGCCCTGGGCAAGATCGTGCTCGTGCCGTCGGAGTGAAGGAGGGAGCCCGTGATCCGAGCCGAAAAGATCGAGCGCGCTGCCGTCCTGGGAGCCGGGACGATGGGGCACGGCATCGCGCAGGTGCTCGCCTGCGGCCGCATCGCGACGCGCCTCTTCGACGTCGACGGGGCGGCGGTCGAGGCGGGCCTCGAGCGCGTGCGCACGAACCTCGACAAGGGCGTCGAGCGCGGCAAGGTCAGCGCCGAGGACCGCGAGGCGGCGTTGACGCGGCTCTCGGGCTCGACCGAGATGGGCATCGCGATCGACGGGGCGCAGGTCGTGATCGAGGCCGTGCCCGAGAAGCTCGACCTCAAGCGCGGCATCTTCGCGATGCTCGGCGCGGCGACGGGCGCCGACGTCCTGCTCGGGACGAACACCTCGTCGCTGTCCGTCTCGAGCATCGCGGAGGTCGCCGCGCACCCCGAGCGGGTCGTCGGCCTGCACTTCTTCAACCCCGTGCACCTCATGAAGCTCGTCGAGGTCGTGCGCGCCGACGCGAGCTCGGAGGCCGCCGTCGCCTGCGCCCTCGGCCTCGCGCGGCGCGTGGGCAAGGTCCCGATCGACGTGCGCGACTCGCCCGGCTTCGCCTCCTCGCGCCTGGGCATCGCGATCGGGATGGAGGCCATCCGCATGCTCGAGGAGGATGTCGCCAGCGCCGAGGACATCGACAAGGCGATGGTGCTCGGCTACGGCTTCCCGATGGGGCCGCTGCGGCTGACCGACCTCGTGGGGCTCGACGTACGCCTGGCGATCGCCGAGCATCTGGCCCGCGAGCTCGGCCCGCGCTTCGAGCCGCCGGCGCTCCTGCGCGAGCTCGTCGAGCGCGGCGAGCTCGGCAAGAAGACGGGCAAGGGTTTCTACGACTGGGACGAATAGACGGCCCGCGGCTCCGTAGCCGCCAGACGCACGATCGAGGAGACGATGAGCGAAGAGCTGGACTGGGGCGACGTCGAGGCGGCGCCGAAGAGCAAGGGGTTTCCCAAGTGGCTCTTGTTCTGCGGCGGCGGCTGCCTCTTGCTCGTGATCGCCGGCATCGGGGCCAGCGTCTGGGGCTACCGCTGGTTCCTGGAGGCCCGCGATCCCGACGTCCAGTGGCCGCGGATCGAGGAGATCGTCGCGGCCGACGAGGGCGTTCGCGAGGAGTACACGCTGGGGCTCGGGATGAGGCCCACGGAGGGGTTCGATCAGTTCCAGCTCGTTCACAAGAAGACGGGGCTGCAGGTCGTGCTGATGCGCCAGTCCGGCGCCGAGGGGACCGAGGCGCGCCAGAAGCTCTTCGAGGGCGAGGACGTCGGCCTGCCCGAGAACATGCCGTTCATCGACTTCGAGGGCGCAGAGCGAACGACGGTGAGCGTCCAGGGACGCGAGCTGAAGGCGATGCGCTTCACCACCAAGATCCCCGTCGTGGGGAGCAGCGCGTCCTTGTTCCTCGACCTCGGCGAGGAAGGCGCGGAGGGCCTCGTGATGATCCAGATCACGCGCCAGGGCGGCTCGCAGCCGATCACCGACGACGAAGTGCGCGAGGCGCTGGGCCCCTTCCACATCGGGCCCGACCGGCCGGCCGCGGAGGAGACTCCGGGCGAGACCGACGAGGGGGCCGAAGAGGCGCTCGACGAGCTCGAGGAGGAAGAGACCGGGGATGGCGGAACCGGGGACCGTTAGCGCGCCGCGCGAGCGGCCGCTCGCGGTCCTCGCGGTGCTCTTCGGGCTCGCGCTCGTGGCGGGGGCGTTCGTGTCCGTCGTGCCGCTGGGCGGGGGCGGCCTGGACGGCGGAGCGCTGCTGCGCGAGCGCTTCGAGCTGCGCGAGCTTCCCTTCGGGTACGAGGTCGTCGAGGCGCGGCGGATCCCGCTGGGCGAGGAGTACGTCGTCCTCGCCGATCCCGGGCGCTGGACCGAGCGCTCCGCCGAGCTCTCCGCGCGCGAGCGGATCGAGGGCGGGGGCCAGGGCCCCGGCGCGTGGGGCGGCGGACCCGGACAGGGCGACGTGCGCCGCGGACCGCCCGCGCACGGTGGCGGCGGGCACGGCGCCCCCGCCCGCCCGGGACCGCCCGGGCCGCTGGTCGAATGGGGCGAGGTCCCCGAGGGCGAGCCCGGCACGCGGCCGGCCGAGATCGTCGTCGCGTGGTACCCCGAGGCCAAGGCCGACGAGCGGCTCGCGCGGCTCTTCGGGCGGCTGCACTTCGGCGACGTGAAGGACATCGGCGAGGGCGGCGGCCGGATCGCCGTCGACACGGGCGAGCTCGCCTGGGGGGCGTTCGAGACGCGCTTCGTGCGCGAGCGCTGCTTCGAGAAGGTCGGCGGGACGCCCTCGTTCCGCGACGCGATCCGCGTCAACCTCACCCTCGGCCGGCGGCCGTGTGTGCTGTTCGCGACCTGGCCCGCGGGCATGCCGGGGAGCATCGAGCCGGTGCAGGAAGCGCTGCGCGCCCTGCGGCCCGAAGCGTGACGGTGCGGTCACGGCAGGTGCCGCGCCAGCGCTTCCGCCAGGTGCAGCACCTCGCATTCGCGCCCCGCGCGCGCGAGGCCCGTCTCCCACTGCAGGTGGCAGCCGGGGTTCGCGGTGACGACGCTCCGCACGCCGCCCAGCGCATCGAGGGCGTCGAACGCGGCCAGCTTGCGCGCGAACACGCGCGCGCTGTCCTTCGGCCGCAGGAGCGAGTAGATCCCGGCCGAGCCGCAGCAGCTCTCGCTGTCCTCGAGCTCGACGCGCTCGGCGCCGGGGACGAGGTCGAGGAGCGCGCGCGGCTCGTCGCGGATCTCCTGGCCGTGGCACAGGTGGCAGGGGTCGTCGTAGGTCCAGCGCTCGGCGCGGGTCCTCGCCAGCGCGGCCGAGAGGCGCGCGCGCGGCGCCGGGCGGACGAGGACCTCGCTGACGTCGACGACGCGCGCGGCGAAGGCCGCCGCGCGCGCGCTCCACTCGGCGTCGTCCTCGAGCACGCGCGCGTACTCCTTCATGTGCGCGCCGCAGCCGGCGCTGTTCACGACGACCTCGAGCGGCGCGCGCGCGTCGTCCTGCGTGTGCTCGAGGGCTTCGAAGGCCGCGATCGTCGAGCGCGCCAGCGCGCGCGCGCCGGCGAGGTCGCCGTTGTGGGCGTGCAGCGCGCCGCAGCACACGTGCCCCGGGGCGCTTTGCACCTCGAGCCCGGCCGCGGCGAGGCAGCGCGCCGTCGCGCGGTTCACGCGGCCGTACAGCTCGGGCATCACGCAGCCCGCGAGCATGGCGACCGCGCCCTCGCGCGCGCCCTGCGCGGGGATGCGCGGCTCGAGCGGCCGGCGCTCGGCGCGCGGCGGGACGGCCGGCATGTGGCGCAGCGCCGCGCCGCGCGCCCCGAGGAGCGGCGCGAGCAGGCGCACGAGGCCCGCGCGCTGGGCGAGGCCGAGCAGCGCGACGCAGATCCGCAGGAGTGCGCGGCTCGGCAGCACGCGGCGAAAGCCGACCCAGCGCGCGACGTGCACGAGCGGGCCGTGCCGTCGCGCGCTCATCAGGCCGTCGCGCGCGAACTCCATCATCGCGCCGAACTCGACCCCGGCGGGGCACACGCTCTCGCAGTGGCGGCAGACGAGGCAGAAGTCCATCTCCTCCTCGAACCCGCGGTCCGCCTCCAGCCGGTCTTCTGCGACCGCGCGCATCAGGTGGATGCGGCCGCGCGGGCTCGAGGGCTCGGCGCCGGTGAGCTGGTACGTCGGGCAGGTGTTCAGGCACAGGCCGCAGTGGATGCAGTCCAGGCTGCGCGCGTAGTCGACGAGCGAGGCCGCGTCGCCTACCTTCGGCTTCTCGGTCGCGGGGGTCACGGGCGGGGAGGGAAGGACGGGGAGGCGAAGATCCCGTCGGGATCGAAGGCCGCGCGTAGGCGCTCCATCCAGCGCGCGGCTCCGTGCGGAACGTCGCTCGCCGGGCGTGACGTCGCGCGCCCGGGCTCGAAGAAGAGCTCGGCCGTCGCGATGCCGGGCTGGATCACGACGCCGACCTCGCCGCCGCCTTCGATGAAGGGCGCGAGCTCGGTGCCGATCGCCGAGGGGCGCGTCGCGAGCCGCAGGTCGGGCCAGCGGCCCCCAACGCAGGCGAGGTCGCGCGCGCGCCGCGCGGCGGCGCGCGCCTCGTCGCCGTCGACCTCGGCCTCGGGCGCGCCGAGCCCGCGCGCGGCGTCGCGCTCCGCCTCGACCTGGCGCGCGCGCCCGGCGAGGAAGACGTGCAGGCGCCAGGGTCCGCCGCGGTTCTCGACCGTGACCGACACGGGCGAAAGCGGCCGGGCGCGCAGCTCGAGCGCCGCGTCGAGCGCCGCGCGCGCGTCATCGAAGGTCCACGTGAGCCCGAGCTCGCGCTCGGGCAGCGCGAACAGGCGCAGGCTCGCCTCCAGGATCACCGCCAGCGTCCCGCGCGAGCCGCAGTAGAGCCGGTGCAGGTCGAAGCCGGTGACGTTCTTGACGAGCCGGCCGCCGCTCTTCGCCACCGTTCCATCCGCGAGCGCGACGCGCATCCCGAGCACGTGGTGGCGCACGGGACCGAAGCGCAGCCGGTCCGGCCCCGAGAGGCCCGCGCCGAGCACGCCGCCGAGCGTCGCCACCTCGGCGCCCGGGACGTCGGGCGTCAGGCGGTGGCCGCCCGCGCGCGTCGCCGCCTCGAGCTCGCCCATGCGCGTGCCGCCGAGCGCGGTCAGCGTGCCGTCGCCCGGCTCGTAGGCGACGATGCCCGCGAGGCGCCGCGTCGAGAGCGCGAGGGCGCCCTCGGCCGCGAGCGCGTCCGGCCGGCACCATCCGAGCTTCGTGCCGCCGCCGACCGGGACGAGGCGCTGGCGCTCGCGCGCGGCGCGCTCCAGGACCAGGAGCAGCTGCTCCTCGTCCTCGGGCACCAGGGCCGAGACGCCGCGCAGGTCCTCGCACGGAACGCCGTCGCGCTCCAGCGCCGCCGCGAAGTCAGAAGCCGCCAGCGTCACGGTGCGGGCCTCCGCGCCGCGCCGGCGATCTTCCGTGTGCGCACTTCGCGGCACGCGCGGACCGGCATCACCTTGCCCGGGTTCATGCGGCCCTGCGGGTCGAGCGCCAGCTTGGCGCGCTCCATGACCTCGAGGTCGCCGGCGGTGAAGACGAGCGACATCGCGGCCCGCTTCTCGAGGCCGACGCCGTGCTCGCCGGTGAGCGAGCCGCCCGCCGCGACGCACTCGCGCATGATCAGCTCGCCCGCCTCGAGCACGCGCGCCACCTGGTCCGCGTCGCGCCGGTCGTAGGAGATGTTCGGGTGCAGGTTGCCGTCGCCCGCGTGGAACACGTTGGCGATCTTCAGCCCGCGCTCGTGGGCGATGTCGGTTGCGCGGCGCACGATCTCGCGCAGCCGCGTGCGCGGCACCACGACGTCGGCGACGTACAGGTCGGGCGCGATCCGTCCCATCGCGCCGAACGCGCCCTTGCGGCCGGCCCACAGCTTCTTGCGTTCCTTCGCGTCGCGTGCGCGGCGCACCTCCATGACGCCGCGCGCGGCCAGGATCGCCTCGATGTCCGCGGCGGTCTCGTCGGCCTCGACCTGGCCGCCCTCGATCTCGACGAGCAGCACGGCTTCGGCGTCGCGCGGGTAGCCCGCCGCGAAGACGCTCGCCTCGACGGCCTCGATCGTCAGCTTGTCGAGGATCTCGAGGGCCGTCGGCTCGAGGCGCGCCGCGATGACGTCGGAAACGCTGTCGCAGGCCGCGTCGAGCGAGGCGAAGATCCCGAGCAGCGTCTCGGTCACCTCGGGCACCGGCGTGAGCTGGACGGTGACCTCCGTCGCGATCCCCAGCATCCCCTCGCTGCCGACGAAGAAGCCAGCGAGGTCGTAGCCGTCCGGGTCGACCCGCGGCTCGGAGAGGTCGAGCACGTCGCCCTCCGGCGTGACGACGACCAGGCCCAGGACGTGGCGCGCCGTCGCTCCGTAGCGGAAGCAGTGCGGGCCGCCGGAGTTCTCCGCGACGTTCCCGCCGATCGTGCAGGCCGCCTGGCTCGAGGGATCGGGCGCGTAGAAGAGCCCGTGCTTCGCCGCGACGCGCGTCAGGTCGACGTTGACGACGCCGGCCTGCACGCGCGCGTAGCGGTCGAAGGGGTTCACCTCGAGCACGTCGCGCATGCGCGCCGTGCCGACGAGGACGCCGCGCTCGACCGGGGTCGCGCCGCCCGAGAGCCCGGTCCCCGCCCCGCGCGGGACGACCGCGACGCCCTCGCGCGCGAGCACCCGCATGCAGGCCGCCGTCTCGCGCGTGTCGCGCGGCAAGAGCACGCACAAGGGGTCGGCGCGCTCGAGCGTCAGCCCGTCGGACTCGTAGGCGCGCCGGCCGACGGCGTCCGCCACGAGACCCTCGGGGCCGACGATCGCCAAGAGCTGCCGCTCGAGCGCGCGGTCCATCAGAAGTCCAGGCGGGCGAGGCGCCACCAGCCTACCAGCAGCGCGAGCGCCGCGAAGCCGAGCGAGGTCGCGATCGATAGCGAGAGGTTGTAGCGCGGCTCGGCGCCGAAGCCGACCCTCTCCGCGTAGCTCGACTCCGCTCCGGGGAGCTCGAAGCCGTGCAGGAAGGACCCGGCGTGTGCCGTCCTCTGCTCCGCGTCGAGCCAGCCGGGTTGCGCGGTGACGCCGAGCTCGTACATCCACTCGCGCTTGACGGAGAAGAAGTGCCGCGCCCGGACCGCGACCTCGGCGCCGCGCCGCTCCTCCCAGAGGACCGTGCGCGTCCTGGTGAGGCCCCCGAGGTCGAGGCGCACCTCGACGGGCGCGCCGACGACACCCGCGGACGTGGCGAGCGACGCGGCGAGCTCGCGCGCCGCGACCAGGGTGGAGCGCAGCTTGCCGTCCGGCGTGCGGCGCGACTCGCGTCCCAGGGAGTAGCGAGCGACCTCGACCCCGTTCTCCATCGCGGTCCACACCGCGAGGCTCTCGGCGGCGTCGGCGCGCTCGAAGCCCTCGGGCACACTGCGGATCGCGAGCCCCGTGGAGTCGGCGTATTCCGGATCGGGCTCCAGGGACAGGCGCAGCTTGCGCGCGATGACGTCCGCGTCCATCGTCTTCGGCAGGAGGTGGTGCGCGACTTCGAGCGCGGCCCACATTGGCCCGCCGCCACCGGACTCGCCGCCGCGCGCGCGCGGATCCTCCTCGCCGTCGAGCAGGGAGTCCGCCCTCGCGAAGACAACCTGCTCTCGCAGCAGGTAGTTCTGGCGCGCGACCCAGAGGAACTGCACGGTGGCGCAGAAGACGAACAAGAGGAGCGTCGCGAGGATCGCCGTTACGCTGCTGCGCGTCAGGATCCCGACCATGATCGAGACCGCGTGGAAGATCGCGAAGAGGTAGACGAGCGTCACGATGCTCCACAGGAAGCCGGGGTCGTGGTGCCCGGAGGCGAGCCGCAGCCCCGCGTAGATCCCGAAGATCAGCACGCTCGCCAGGGCCGCGACGAAGAGGATCCCCGAGACGTAGCGCGCCAGCAGCAGGACGCCGCGCCGCACGGGCTTGGAGAAGGCCGTGTCCGCCGAGCCCTTCTCCAGCATGTCCGGCATGAAGAACGCGGTCGCGGCGATGCAGAACAGCGTCCCGACGGAGCCCGCCAGGAACTCCACGAAGATCTCTTGCACGTCCTGGATGGCCGTCTCCTTGGCGTGCGGACCGCCCCAGTCGAAGAGCTCCGGCGGCACGGTCTCGTACGCGAACTTGTAGAGGCCGAACAGCGCCGAGACGTCCGTCTCCCGGAACTGGATCAGGAAGAACGGGACCACCAGCGCCAACACGAGCAGCACCAGGAGCCGGAACATCTTGTTGTCCAGGACCTGGTAGGTCGCGTCGAGCAAGAGCGCCCGGTACATCGGGAGGTTCACGCGCGCTCCTTCCGCACGAGGTCGATGAACGACTCCTCGAGCGTCAGCTTGCGCGGCTCGACCGAGCGGATGCGCACGCCCGCGGACCGCAAGAGGTCGATCAGCTCGTTCGTCTCCGCGATGCCGGCCGCGACCTCGAGCGTGCTCCCGCTGATCGCGGGCTTGAGGGGGCTGCGCTCGAGGATGCGCGCGAGGTCCTCGGGCGGCTCGTGCAGCACGAGGCGCACCGCGCCGGTCTCGGCGGTGAGCTCCGCGACCGAGCCCTCGCGCAGGATCCGGCCCTTGTCCATGATCACCACGCGGTCGCAGACGAGCTCGACCTCCATCAAGAGGTGCGAGTTGATGAAGATCGTCACTCCCTCGCGCTTGAGCCCCTCGACGATCTCGCGGATCTTGCGCCGCCCGACGGGGTCGACGCCGTCGGTCGGCTCGTCGAGGATGAGCAGCTCCGGCCGGTGGACGAGCGCCTGGGCGAGCCCGAGGCGCTGCTGCATCCCCTTGGAGTACGTGCGCACCTTCGCGTCAGCGAAGCCCGCGATCCCCATCTCGCCGAGCAGCTTGGGCGCGCGGGCGCGCACCTCGGCCGCGCCGGCGCCCGACATCATGCCGAAGAGCTGGATCACCTGCCGCCCCGTGAGATAGCCGGGCAGCCGGTGCGACTCGGGCAGGTAGCCCACGCGGCGTCGCACGTGCGCGTTCCCGGCCCGCACGCCGAGCAGCTCGGCCTCGCCGCGCCAGCCCACGACGAGCCCGAGCAGCACCTTGATCAGCGTCGTCTTGCCCGCGCCGTTCGGGCCCAGGAGGCCGAAGACCTGGCCGCGCCCCACCTCGAGGTCGACGCCCGCCAGCGCGCGGAAGCCGCCGCCGAAGGTCTTCTCGAGGCCGCGGGCACGCACCGAGGGCTCCGTCATGGTCGCGCAGGATACCCCCGCGGCCCCCCGGCTATCGCGCCGCGCGCCGCTCCAGCGCGAGGCGCGCGGCGCCCAGCCACCCCGCGCTCGTCCCGAGCTCGGCTCTCTGGAGCACGATCTTGCGCGCTCCGAAGGTGCGCTCCTCGATCCCGGCGCGGATCCCCGGCTCGAGGAGGTCGAGGGCCCGGGCGAAGCCGCCGGCGAAGACGAAGCAGGATAGGTCGACGAGGACGACCGCGTACGCCAGGCCGCGCCCGAGGTCGCGGCCGATCTCGAGGAGCAGCTCGCGCTCGGGGCCGCCAGTCTCGCGCGCGCGGTCGCAGAGGTGTTCGACGTCGCCCGGGCGATCCGCGGGGAGCCCGCGCTCGCGCGCGCGGCGCGCGGCCGCCGTCGCCGAGGCCAGCGTCTCGAGGCATCCGATCGACCCGCAGCCGCAGCGGATGCCGCTCGGATCGACGACGACGTGCCCGATCTCGCCCGCGAAGCCCGAGCCGCCGATGAAGAGCTCGCCGCCCAGGATCAGGCCGCCGCCGACCCCCGTGCCGAGCGTCACGACGAGCACGTCGTCGTGGCCGCGGCCGGCGCCGAGCCACTGCTCGCCGAGCGCGGCGACGTTGGCGTCGTTCTCGAGGTACACGTGCTCCGCGCGCAGCCCCAGGCGCCGGCCGAGCTCGGCCGAGAGCCGCACGCCGTTCAGCTCGGAGAGGTTCGGGCTCTCGATCAGCGTGCCGGTCGCGCGCTGGACGAGCCCCGCGATGCCGACGCCGAGCGCGCCCTCGACCCCGAGCTCGCGCGCCAGCCGCGCGGCGCGGTCGAGCACGTCGGCCGCGCCGCGCTCGAGCTCGGTCGGCATCGAGCGCTCGTCCTGGACGGATCCCTCGGCGTCGACCGCGCCCGCCTTGACGGCCGTGCCCCCGAAGTCGAGGCCTACGAAGCGGCGCACGGCGAGGTCACTTGCGCACCCGTCGCGTCACGCGGCGGTAGGCCTTGAGGTAGTTGCGCGCGCTCTCCTGCCACGAGAAGTCCCGCTTGAGGCAGCGCATCGCGAGGCGCCTCCAGTCGGCCGCCTTCTTGTACAGAGCGCGCGCGGCGTCGACGCCGTCGAGCAGGCTGTCGGAGTTGTAGTGCTCGAAGAGGATGCCCGTGCCCGAGCGCGGCTCGCCGACGACGTCGCGGACGGTGTCCTCGAGCCCGCTCTTGGCGTAGACGACCGGCACGACCCCGTAGCGCATGGCGATCGCGCAGAGCGCGTTCGAGGGGTGGTAGTGGGCGGGCAGGAGCAGCATGTCCGAGCCGCCCAGGATCGTGTGCGCGTGGGCGACGTTGTAGCCTTCGAGGATCCGGCAGCGGCCCTCGAACGTCTGCTCGACCGTCCGCAGGCGGTCCATGATCTCCACCTGCCCCGGGCCCATCAGGACGAGCTCGATGTTGCGCTCGAGCATCGGCGTGAGCGCCTCGGCCAGGAGGTCGAACCCGTTGTCGGAGTCGAAGCGTCCGACGATCGTCAGGAGCGGCGTTCGCGGGCCGTTGTTGAGCCGCAAGGCCGCCTGGAGGGCGGCCTTGCACTTGCGCTTGCCGGCCAGGTCCCTGTCCTTGACCGAGAAGTTCTGCGCGAGGAGCGCGTCGGTCGCGGGATCCCACGCGCGGTAGTCGATGCCGCTGAGCACGCCGACGAGCTCCTTCTTGCGGCGCCGGAACGTGTCATCGAGCCCGTCGCCGCGCTCGTCCTTCTGCATGCGCTCGGCCTGCGACGGCGAGGGGGTCCCGATGATCGTCGCGAACTCGGCTCCCGCCTTGAGGTAGTTGACCCGGCCTCCGAGCTCGACGCCCTCGATCGCCTGGAACATCCGGTGGGGGAGGCCGATCTTCGGCAGGATCTCGCGCTCGAACGCGCCCTGCATCGCGAGGTTGTGGATGGCGAAGAAAGTGCCGGCGTGGGCCGCCGGGTGGTCGTCGCGACCCGCGAACTCGAGGCGCTGCAGGAGCGGGATCAGGCCCGTCGTCCAGTCGAAGCAGTGCAGGACGTCGGGCGGGAAGTCGACCACCTCGAGGGCCTCGAGGACCCCGCGGCAGAACACGGCGTAGCGCCGCCAGTTGTCGGCGTAGGGGCCGTTGGAGTCCCCGTACGGATGGCGGCGGCGGAAGAACTTCGGATGGTCCACCAGGACCACGGGGAGCGTGTCGAGGGCCCCCTGGTGGATGACGAGCCGCGCCTTGCCCTCGCCGTCGCGGACCTCGACCTCCCCGCGGGGCTCGAGGCCGGTGATGCGCGAGGCGTCGATGTCCTCGGTGTACGGCAGGAAGACCCGCGCGTCCGTTCCCATCTGGTGCAGCGTGCGCGGCAGGAACTCCGCGATCTCCGCCAGGTTGGTGCGGCGGACCAGGGAGTGGAGCTCGGGGGTGACGAAGGCGACCTTCACAGCCGTCTCGCGGGCGGGAATCGGATTTGCTGTGGGGGGTCGCGACCCCCCTCTGGGATCGAGCAGCGGCGTCCGGGGCCCCCCTTCCCGGCGTATCCGCGCCCCGGAGGGCTACACGGGGAACCAAGCTAGAAAAGTCGTGCCGCGAAGCCCAATTCCCGTGCCGGCTCGATCGCCGCAAGCTGCTGCGGGGCAGCGACTTGCGAAAATCCGCTTTCCTGTGGCACGGGGGCCCCCCAGGGCCATCGGGGGCCTTGGGGCCCTGCCAGGGCCGGCCGGGGCCCTACGGCTGGGCGGCCGCGACCGAGGCCTTCCAGACCTCGAGCGCCTCCGGCAGGCGCTCCTCGATCTGCGCGATGCGGTCGGCGTTGGGCGGGTGGGTCGAGAGCCAGCGCGGCGGAGCCTCGCCGCCCAGGGCGTCCATGCGCTGCCAGAACGCGACCGCCTCGCGCGGGTCGTAGCCGGCGCGGGCCATGTAGAGGAGCCCCGCGCGGTCGGCCTCGAGCTCGGCGCCGCGACCGAAGCTGAGGCTCAAGAGGCCCACGCCCAGGCCAGCGAGCTGGCTGTAGTCGCCCGCGAGGTACGCGATGGTGTTCTGGAACAGTCCTTGCCGCGTCAGGGCCTCCGTGCCGTGCCGGCGCGTCGCGTGGGCGATCTCGTGGCCCATCACGACGGCGAGCCCCGCGTCGCCCTGAGCCACGGTCAGGATCCCCGTGTACACCGCCATCTTGCCCCCCGGCAGGCAGAAGGCGTTGACGGTGTTCGGATCCTCGATCACCGACACCTCCCACTCGAAGAGCGCCGTGAGCTCGGGGTCCTCCTCGGCCGCGGCCGCAACCAATCGGTCGGTGACCCGCTTGCACATCTGGTAGGACGAGCCCGACTTCTGGGTCGGCTGGCCTTGCAGGATCTCGGTGTAGGCCTGCTTGCCGACCGCGACGTCGTCCTCGGGCGAGAAGAGGTTGACGTTGGAGAAGGCCGTCTGGAGCGACGCGCATCCTGTGAGCGCGGGCAGCGCGAGGAACAGCGTGGGGCAGGCGAGTGAACGCAACGGGCGCATCGGGGGCTCCTTGGGACTTCCGGGGGCGGCCCAGTATGGCGCGCGCCCGCGTTCTTCGCGAGTCGCCGCGGACGCCGGGTGCCCGCTCGCCCCGGCGGCCGGGCTGGCGGGGGCCGTGCGCAGCCCGTAGGCTCGCGCGCCGTCCGCCCGCGCGCACCTCCCGTCCATGAGCCACCGCCCCCTGCTCCTCATCGTGCTCGACGGCTGGGGTCAGCGCGCGGAGCGCGAGCACAACGCGGTCGCCGCGAGCGCTCCGTACTTCCACGACCTGCTCGGGCGCTACCCGCACACGCTCTTGACCGCGTGCGGGCGCGAGGTCGGCCTGCCGCTCGGCATCATGGGCAACAGCGAGGTGGGCCACACGAACCTCGGCGCCGGGCGCGTCGTCTACCAGGAGGTCAGCCGCATCGACAAGTCGATCGAGGACGGCTCCTTCTTCGAGAACCCCGCGTTCGTGCGTCTGATGGAGCGCGTGCGCAGGGACGGGCGCAGCCTGCACCTCTGCGGCCTCGTCTCCGACGGCGGCGTCCACTCGAGCGATCTGCACCTGAGGAGCCTCCTGCAGCTCGCCGCGCGCGAGGGCCCCGAGCGCGTCTTCGTCCACGCGCTCACGGACGGGCGCGACACTCCGCCGCGCTCGGGGGCGCGCTTCCTCGAGGCGCTCGAGCGCGACCTCGCCGAGGCCGGCGTCGGCCGCATCGCCAGCATAGCGGGGCGCTACTGGACGATGGACCGCGACCGGCGCTGGGAGCGCACCTGGCGCGGCTACCACCTGATGGTCGCGGGCGAGGGCGAGACGGCCGCGACCGCGCGCGAGGCGATCGCGCGCTCGTACGAGGCGGGCGTCGGCGACGAGTTCGTCGAGCCGACCTCGATCGGCGACCCGCGCGCCGGGCGCCTCGCGTCGGGCGACGGGCTGATCCTCTTCAACTTCCGCGCCGACCGGATGCGCCAGATCGCGCAGGCGCTGGGGCCCGGCGACTTCGACGGGTTCGAGCGCGAGGAGGTGGTGCGGCCGGAGATCGTCACGATGACGCGCTACCGCGCCGACTTCCCGTTCGCGGTCGCGTTCCCGCCCATCGAGCTGAGGGGCATCTTCCCCGAGCTCGTCAGCGCCGCCGGCCTGCGCCAGAAGCGCATGGCCGAGACCGAGAAGTACGCGCACGTCACGTTCTTCTTCTCGGGCGGGGAGGAGCGGCCGTTCCCCGGCGAGGAGCGCATCCTGGTCCCGAGCCCGAAGGTCGCCACCTACGACCTGCAGCCCGAGATGAGCGCCGAGCCGCTGACGCAGGCGATCCTCGCCGAGCTCGAGAAGGACGAGACCGACGTCTACGTCGTCAACTTCGCCAACCCCGACATGGTCGGCCACACCGGGATGTTCGAGCCCGCGTGCCGCGCCGTGGCGAAGGTCGACCAGTGCCTCGCGCGCATCGTCCCGGCGGCGCAGGCGCGCGGCGGCACGGTGGTGATCACCGCCGACCACGGCAACGCCGAGATGATGTGGGACGCCGAGAACGACCAGCCGCACACCGCGCACACGCTGAACCCGGTGCCGATCGTCTTCTGCTCGGACGAGCTCGTCGGCGCCGAGCTGCGCGAGCGCGGCGTGCTGGCGGACGTGGCGCCGAGCCTGCTCGAGCTCCTGCGCCTCGAGCGCTCGGAGAGGATGGACGGGGTGTCGCTCTTCGCGTGATGGGCGCGAAGCGGATCCCCGTTGCCGTCCTCGGCGCGACCGGCAGCGTCGGCCAGCGCTTCGTCCAGCTCCTCGCGGACCACCCGTGGTTCGAGCTCGCGGCGCTCGCGGCATCGGAGCGCCGCGCCGGGGAGCGCTACGGCGACGCCGTGCGCTGGGTGCTCGACGCGCCGCTGCCCGCCGCGGCGGCCGCGACCCTGCTGTGCGAGGCGACGCCCGCGATCGACGTCCCGCTCGTGTTCTCGGCGTTGAGCGCGGACGTCGCGGGCCCGATCGAGGAGGCGTTCGCGCGGGCGGGGAAGCTCGTCGTCTCGAACGCTTCCAGCCACCGCATGCGCCGCGACGTCCCGCTGCTCGTGCCCGAGGTGAACGCCGACCACCTCGCCCTGCTCGAGCGCCAGGACTACCCGCAGGGCGGCGGCATCGTCACCAACCCGAACTGCTCGACGATCGGGCTCGCCCTCGCGCTGGCCCCGCTCGAGCGGCGCTTCGGCGTGCGCGGGCTGCACGTCGTGACCCTGCAGGCGATCTCCGGCGCCGGGCTCGGCCTTCCGGGGATGGATCTGGTCGACAACGTCGTCCCGTTCATCGGCGGCGAGGAGGAGAAGCTCGCTTCCGAGACGCGCAAGATCCTCGGCCGCCTCCAGGGCGGCGAGGTGCGCGAGAGCGAGGTCGTCGTCAGCGCGCAGTGCAACCGCGTCCCGGTGCTCGACGGGCACACCGAGTGCGTGTCGCTCCGGCTCGCGCGTCCGGCGACTCGCGACGAGCTGCTGGCAGCCTGGCGCGAGTTCCGCGCCGAGCCCCAGGAGCTCGCGCTGCCGAGCGCGCCCGCGCGCCCGGTCGTCTACCTCGACGACCCCGCGGCGCCGCAGCCGCGCAAGCACCGCGACCTGGAGCGCGGCATGGCGACGGTGGTCGGGCGGCTGCAGCCGTGTCCCCTGCACGACTGGCGCTTCGTGCTGCTCTCGCACAACACGCTGCGCGGCGCCGCGGGCGGCGCGCTGCTGGCGGCCGAGCTGGCGGTCGCGCGCGGGAGAGTGCCGCGCTGACGCTCAGCCCGCTGGGCCGCGGACGCCTCCGTCTCGTAGCCGCAGGTCATGAGCCGGCCGTTGATCCGGCATGAGATCCGTCGGCGGTGGCGTTCGGCGGCCGGGCTCGGAACGCTGCATGAACCGTCTCTCATGTCGATTTCAGAGCAAGCTCACGAGCCTCGGCTAGAAGTCGTCCGGCAACGAGACGGTCGGCTTGCAGACCCCGAACCCTCGACGGACGACGGAGACGTGCGATGCGAAGAGCAATGAGAGCAGCCACGGTCGTTTGCGCCCTGCTGTGCCTTGCGGTCTTGTCCGCATGCCCGGACGCGAGCAGCACGCAGGACTCGAGCACGACGACCCAAGAAGGCCCGCCGAAGTGAAGGAGCGGATCCGAACGACTTGGACTTGCGTCGCGTGATGGCTCGCGCGCGCGAGGTGGCAGCCAGGAGGCTCCCTCCTCCCCTGGGGTCGCTGTGCCGACGGCAAGGGCGCAGCGACCCCTCTTTCGTGCAGTGCGGCGCATGGCTCGACGAGAGGAGCGCGGCATGAAGCGAATCTCATCCCGGTTTCAGGGCCGGCTCACGTGCGGCGCGTAGAAGAGTACGTGGCTCGCGTTCGCGGGCCGGACGAAGTCGCGACGAACCCAAGGAGACCATTGCCATGAGACTCAGCAAGAGTGCAGTGCTCGTTCCGCTCCTGCTCCTGGGAGCCGCTCCGCTGATCGCACAGGAAGGCGGCGCCAAGCAGGACACCCAGGGCAAGGAGAAGACCCAACCCGAACCGCGTCCCGTGTTCATCGACGCCGCGCTGGGCGCGAAGGCCACGGTGAACGGCGTCGACGGCCAGCCGCTCGGGACCATTCACGACCACGTCATCGACCGCAAGAGCGGGCGAGTGGGCGGTGCGGTGCTGAAGGTCGAGCTCGCCGGCGAGTCTCGGCTCGTCCTGGTCCCCTTCGGGCGGTTCGTGTGGGACACGGCGGGTCGTCAGCTCCGGGCGGACATCAGCAAGGAGGAGCTCGCGAAGATGCCCGAGTTCGAGCCCATCGAAGACGGCCAAGCGCCCGAGAAGGGGAACTCCGCGTCGACCCCGAAGACCCTCGCGTCGACCGAGCTGCTCAGGAGCAAGGTGCTGGCCGAGAAGGATCCGTTCGGAACGGTCTCGGGCCTGGTGCTCGAGCCGAGCCGCGGGATGATCGCCTTCGTGCTCATCCAGCCCGCGGGGCAAGGGTCCGACCCCTACGTCGTTCCGTGGCAGGCGACGACGTGGGACTCGAAGGCTCCGACCGAAGGATCGCTGCAGGGCGTCGTGGCGATGGCGCTCGACAAGCTGAGCAGCGCTCCCCGGCTCGAGCGCGGCGACCTGCGCTCGCTCGAGACCGACCCGTCAGCTCTGAAGGGCATCTACGCCTTCTACGGCCTCGAGCCGCCCTTCCGCACCAGGGAGGCTGGATCCGGACAGCGCTAGAGAGAAGCTCCTCCCTCCCTGGGGGTCGCCGGGTTCAGCCAGTGGGCGGACGCGGCGGCCCCTTTCCGTGGGTGGGCTCGCCCGCCGCGCGGCGCGACCCGCGCGGCGTGCTCGCCCTTGCGCCGCAGGAGCTTGGCGCGCGTCGAGGGTTTTTCTTCAGGAAATCGCAGTTACAGGAAGCGTGCGAGGGTTCCGAGGAATCGGCCCCGGAGGTGGCCCCGTCGTCTATGATTCGCGGCCCGGTCGACCCGGGTTCGCGTCATGGGTTTCCGAGCGAGCGAGCCACGTCCTTGCATGCGCGTCGGGCGCGTCCTGCTGGTCCTCGTCGTCGCGACGGGGTGCGCTCGCTGGACGCGGCAGGTCGACGACGGCGGCGCCGCGGAGGTGGAGAGGGTCGCGGCGAGCTCCGAGCGAGCTCCGCGGGGCGAGGTGGAGCGCGAAGAGCCTCGATCGCCGGAGGGCCGACCCCCGGCCCTGGAGACGACCGGCGACGCGGACGGCGGCCCGGAGCCGAACGGATCGGTGCCGCAGGAGGAGCCCGTGACGGCCGCCGGGTCCGAGCCCGGCGATGCCGCGGACCCGGCCCCTTGGACGGCGGATGCGGGCCGGACGCCGGCGCGCCCCCGGGCCGAAGCGAGCGGCGCCCCGGAGCGGCCCGAGGAGCGCTCGGGGACGCCGGCGCTCTCCCAGACCGAAGTGAGCGGCGCCCCGGAGCGGCCCGAGGAGCGCTCCACCCCGGGCCTCGGGCACGCGCGGCTCTTGCGCGGCGAGTGGCTGCTGAACGCCGCGGTCGACGACCCGGTGGGCGGCCGGCGCGGGACGGTGCACGACGTCCTGCTCGATGCGGCGACCGGCCGCGTGCTCGGTCTCTTGCTCGCGTTCCCCGGCGACGAGGACGCCCCCCGGCTCGTGGACTACGGCGATCTCGGATGGCCGGCTCCCGATGCCGCGTTCGTGCTCTCCCTCTCCACGGGCGCGGGGGAAGGCCTCCACGACGGCCTCGATCCTGCGGCCGTGTTCGACGGCAAGGACACGGCCGTCGTCGAGGGAGAGATCGTGCAGGTTCAGAGCGAGGGTCCGGCGCCGTCGTGCCCGGCCATCTTCAAGGTCCACGACTCGGAGAATCTCCTCCACCGCGTCCTCGTCGGGGCCGCGGGCTTCGTCGAACGGGCGCTGCCCGGCCTGAAGGTGGGAGAGCCGGTGAAGGTCGAAGGGATCCTGACGCGCGACACCAAGGGCAAGCTGTGGATCGCGAGCGCGATCGTCCAGGGCGAGCAGTCCCTGCGACTTCGAGATCCACGGGGCAGCCTCACGCTGGTCGACCTGACGCGCGGCCTCCTGTCCGTCCGCGACCTCTCCGCTGTTTCGATCCGCACGTCGGACGCGCGGACCCTGCCGGTCGACGGCTGGGTGCTCGACCGCGAAGCGGGATGCGCGTCCTTCGTGAGCGTGGGGGTCGACGGCGTCGAGCGCGCCGTCGCGTGGGGCGAGCTCGAAAGAGGACCGGGAGGGGTTTGGACGGTCGGCCGGGAGGCGGCGGACCTCACGCGTCACCCGGTGATCGGGATCGGCGGTCCGCGGCAATGATCTCGAGCGGCAGGGTCACGACGAAGGAGCACCCGCCGTGCTCGTTGTTGCGCGCCGCGATGTCCCCGCCGTGGAGCCGGGCGACGGTGTGCGCGATCGCCAGGCCCAGCCCGGAACCATCGCGCCCGTCCCGGTTGGGCGCCCGAACGAAGCGCCGGAAGACCCGATCGATGTACTCGTCCGGAATGCCCGGCCCAGAGTCGTGAACGGTGATCTGCACGGTGTCGGCCGCGCAGCCGGCGTCGATGGCCACGGACGCGCCGTCGGGCGAGTGGGCGACGGCATTGCGCACGAGGTTCTCCAGCATCGTCTCCAGTAGCTCGGGGGCGCCGGTCACGGTGGGCTCGGGCAGGCCGCTGCCGGAATCGACCAGGTTGGGGATCAGGCCGATCCGCTTCTGGTCGGCGAGCGGCTTGCAGTGCTGCACGCTCTGGAGCACCACGTCGTTGACCGAGACGCTCTCCAGGGCGCGCTCCTGCAGCAAGTCGGCGCGGGCGAGCGTGAGGATGCTCTCCACGAGCCTCCCAAGGCGTCTGAGCTCGCGCTCGGCCCGGTCGACGAAGGCGTAGCCCTTCTCCACGCTCGGACTGCCGATCTTCGCGACCTGCGCCTCGATCAGGAGCGTCGAGATGGGCGTCTTGAGCTCGTGGGACACGTTGCCGATGAACTGGCTCTGAGCCTCGTACCCCGCCTCGATCCGGGCGAGGGCCGAGTTGAGCTCTTCCTCGAGCCTGGAGACCTCCTGGTCGGTCGTCGAGACGTGGATGCGCTCGCTCAGGTTGGTGACGGACACGTCCTGCGCGGCCCGCGAGAGCCGACGGATCGGCGCGACCGCGCGTCCCGCGATCACCCACGCCGCGACCATGGCGGCGAAGACGCCCACCGGCACCCCGATGACGACAAGGTCGAAGAAGGGTCCCAGGCTGTGCTGGATGCGGTCGCGCACCGCGGCCTGGAAGTAGTAGTAACGGCCGTCGCGCCGGAAGGGGACCGTGACGAGCCTGAGGTCGAACGCGTCTTCGGTCAGAGTGCTCGCGCGCTCTCGATTCAGCGACGTGAACACGTCGCCCACGCGTCCGGCCGGGACCTTCTCCCAGGCCGAGAACGGCAGATCGTCCAGATCCGCGACGTTCCACTGGACGAGTCCCCCGCCCTCGTCGGTTCGGATCGCGTACAGGACGAATCCGGAGTCCGCCGGGACGAGCGCGTGGACCTCGCCCGGGAGCCAGCTCGCCTCGGCCGCGAGGATGTTCTCGACCATCGCCTCGGCCGACTTGGCGAGCGAGTTGTCGAGAGACCGACGGATGACCTCCCCGCGGAAGTAGACCACCGTCCCGGTCAGGACGGTCTCGATCGCGAAGAAAACGAGGACGAACCACAGCGTCAGCTTGAGGCGCAGCGATCGACTCTTGGAGCGCATCTTCCGGGTCGGCCAGGATCCCTAGCCGTCGTCCGCCTCTCCGAACCGGTACCCCATGCCCACCACCGTGTGAATCAGGGGGCGGCCGTAGTCCTTGTCGACCTTCTTCCGCAAGGAGGAGATGTACACGTCGATGACGTTGCTCGACGGCTCGTAGCTGATGTCCCACACCTTCTGGGCGATCGTCATCCGGTCGACGACCCGATCCGGGTTGCGCATGAGGAACTCCAGCAGCGCGAACTCCTTCGCCGACAGCTTGATCTTGACCCCGTCCCGGACCACCCGTCGCCTCAGGAGGTCGAGCTCGATCCCCGCGACCTCGAGCTTCGCCGCCTCCGAGGCCCGCCCGCGCCGCAGGAGCGCGCGGATGCGCGCCAGGAGCTCCTCGAACTCGAACGGCTTGGTCAGGTAGTCGTCCGCTCCAGCGTCCAGACCCGAGACCTTGTTCGCCGTCCCGGACAGCGCCGTCAGCATGAGGACGTACACGGCGACGTTCCTCCGCCGCAGGTCCCGGCAGAGCTCCACGCCGTCGCGATCCGGGAGCATCACGTCGAGGATCAGCACGTCGTAGGGCTCCGTGCCCATCCTGTCCTCGGCCTCGAACCCGCGGTGTGCGATGTCCACCGTGTAGCCGTGCGCCTTCAGGCCCTCGCGAATCGCGGCGGCCATGTCCGGGTTGTCTTCGACCACGAGGATGCGCACTGCGACCTTGCCTCCGCGCGGTCCAGTCGCGCGGCCGGGGAGCAATTCTACCGCGGGTTCCCGCGCGCGAGCCCTCCGGGAGGGGGGCGAACCGACGATGCCCGTCGGCAACCGCCCACGACGCGGCATGAAATGAAGCTCACGCCGTTTTCAGGGCCGGCTCACGAGCGGCGCCTAGAAGACGGACGGAAGCAGCAAGACGAGCAGAGGTGGACGACGGGAGAGCCGGGCCTGAATCTGCTCTCTCCTCTCCTCCTCCGGGTCGCTGCGCCGACCGCGAGAACAGGCGCAGCGACCCCTTTGCTGGCTTGCCCATCCACGCATGCTCGGGACGGCATGCGGCTCGAGCGCGGGTGGGCGAAGGCAGCGTGGAACGACTCCGAGAGGAGGTGTGCGATGGTCGGCGTACCCGGCGGCGGAAGGCCGGCGAAGGAAGGGCGGCGAGCCCAGCCCAACGAGACGGTCGGGGATCTCCTCGTGCTCGGTGTGGTGCTGACGTCCGCGATCGCGGTCGGATGGTGCCTTCGCGATGCGCTTCGCTTCCTCGGTCAATGACCGATCGAGCCGCAGCGGCGGCGCGCTCGCGCCAGCGGCGCCGCCTCGCGGCCCCGGGCTTTGCCGATCGGTCCCCCTCCCATAACCTGGCGGCGTGGAATCCGGCGCGACCAGCCAACCGGAACCCGACGGCGGCGCGCGCAGGTCCGGCGCCGACATCCCGCCTTCGGTGCTGAGCATCCTCGCGAGCAAGGCGGGCGGAACGCCGCGCGTGTCCCTGCGCCAGGAGGACTCGGACGGCGCGCCGCTGATCGACCCCGGCTCGGACGAGCGCCGCTCCATCCCGCAGGGCCGCGGCTCCTACCAGATCCTGGGCGAGGTGGCGCGCGGCGGCATGGGCGTCGTGCTGCGCGGCCACGACGTCGACCTCGGGCGCGACGTCGCGATGAAGGTGCTCGCGAAGGAGCTCGCCGACCGCCCGGAGGTCGTGCGGCGCTTCGTCGAGGAGGCGCAGATCGGCGGCCAGCTGCAGCACCCCGGCGTCGTGCCCGTGTACGAGCTCGGCCTGATGGCGGACCAGCGGCCCTACTTCACGATGAAGCTCGTCAAGGGCCGCACGCTCTCCGCGCTCCTGCGCGCGCGCCGGTCGGTCGAGGAGGGCCGGGCGCGCTTCCTCTCGATCTTCGAGTCGGTCTGCCAGACGGTGGCCTACGCGCACTCCAAGGGCGTGATCCACCGCGACCTCAAGCCGGCCAACGTGATGGTCGGCGCCTTCGGCGAGGTGCAGGTCGTGGACTGGGGCCTGGCCAAGGTCCTGGCGGGCGGCGGGGTCGCCGACGAGGTGCGCGCGAAGGAGGAACGGCGCACGGTGATCGAGACGGTGCGCAGCGGCCCGGGCTCGGGCGAGGCGGACTCGCGCCTCGGCGCGGTGATGGGCACGCCGGCGTACATGCCGCCCGAGCAGGCGCTGGGCGAGCTCGACAGGGTCGACGAGCGCTCCGACGTGTTCTCGCTCGGCGCGATCCTGTGCGAGATCCTCACCGGCCTGCCGCCCTACGTCGCCGGCGAGAAGGAGCGCATCGTCGTGCTCGCCGCGCGCGCGCTGCTCGAGCCGGCGCGCGAGCGCATCGAGGCGTGCCGGGCGGATCCCGAGCTCCAGGGCCTGTGCCTCGAGTGCCTCGCCCCGGCTCCGGCGGTGCGCCCGCGCAACGCCGGAGAGGTCGCCGAGCGCGTCCACGAACACCTGGCCCGACTGGAGCAGCGCGCGCACGACGCCGAGCTCGCCGCCGAGCGCGAGCGTGTCCAGGCGGCCGAGCTGCGCCGGCGCCAGCGGCTCACGCTCGCCCTCGGAGCCACTGTGGTCCTCTCGGTCGTCGCCGTCGGCGCCACGCTGCGCTCGATGGAGCGGCAGCGCGACGCGCAACGCCTGGAGCGGCTGGCGGCCGCGCGCCAGGCGCTCGACGACGCCCAGGGGCAGGTGGTCGCCCTGCAGGAGGAGGGGCGCCACGGCGAGGCCCTCGAGGTGGCGCGCGCGGCGCAGAGCCTGGTCTCGGGCGGCGAGGTGCGCGACCCGGCGATCGAGGAGCGGGCGCAGCGGCTGCTCGCTCAGGCGAGCGCGCGCGTCGCCGAGCAGGAGCGCCAGCGCGACCTGGCGCGGCGCAACGCGGCGCTGCTCGCGCAATGCGAGGAGCTGCGCATGCAGCAGATCGAGGCCAACTTCGGCTTCTCGCCGGCGGACCTCACCGAGCAGCTCGACGCGACCTACGCGCAGGCCTTCCTCGAGTACGGCATCGACCCCGCGGACGAGGACCTGCCGGCCACGATGGAGACCCTGCGCACGAGCGGCATCGCGCTCGACGCGGCCCTCGCCTTCGACGACTGGGCCAGCATCCGCCGCCGGATCCACCAAGGGAACACCTACGAGGTGGAGTCGATCACGGCGCTCGCCTTCGACCTCGACCCCGATCCGCTGCGCACGCGCATGCGCCGGGCGCTCCTCTTGGACGACCGCGAGGCGCTGCTCGGGCTCGCGCGCTCCGGGGACCTGAAGGACATGCCGCCCTCCACGATCTGGGTCCTCAGCCAGGGCCTCACCTGGTTCGGCGAGGAGGAGCACGCCTTTCGGGTGGTGCGCGACGGCGTGCGGATCCACCCGGGCGACTTCCTCCTGAACGTCCGCATCGCCGACCTGCACCTCGCCCGCGACCAGAACAGGGCGGCGCTTCCCTACCTCGAGGTCGCCCGCGCCCTGCGGCCGCACAACGGCGCGGTCCACGGGCTCCTGGGGGACGCGTACGCCAACGTCGGCAACAAGCCTGCGGCCGCGCGCGCCTACCTGGAAGCTTCCCGGCTGCGCCCCGACTACGACCGCGTGTGGCGCTTCGCCGGCTGGAACGCCATGCTGGCCGGCGACTTCGAGGCCGCCGTCGCCGCGTACGACCGCGCGATCGAGCGGTTCCCGAACGACGACGAGTGGCGCTTCGAGCGCGACCTCGCGCGCGCGTTCGCGGGGCGTCTCGAGCTCTCCGAGCTGGCCGACCGCGTCGCGGCCGGGGAGCGCGGCTACGATCCCGTGCGGGCGACCTGGGCGCTCGTCGTCCACCCCGAACCCGCCCAGCGCGATCCGCTCCGCGCCCTGCACTTGCTCGGCCCGATCCTCGAGAGCGGACAGCCGGGGCCGCCCTGGCTGATCGCGGCCCTCGCGCACCTGCGACTGGGCGCGCCCGACGAGGCACTGCGCTGCCTCGACCAGGCGGGGCTCGTTCCGTCCGAGGATTCCATACTGCCCGGCTTCGAGCGCGCCCTGCGCGCCTGGGCGCACCACGAGCGCGGGGAGACCGGGCGCGCACGCGAGGAGCTCGAGCGCGCCGAGAGCGGGCTCGCGCCGCTCTTCCAGGACGGCGAGGACGAGTGGGCGGGCTCGGTGATGTTCAGGATGCTCGAGGAGGTGCGGGGCCGGGTGGGGGACTGACTTCCCCACTGGCGCCTTCCCGCCGACTCCCGGATGGGGGTAGCCGGATTGCGTGGGAATCCGGCAGATGGTCCGGTCCGGGTACATGGGTAACACCCATGTCCGGGCACATGGGTGACAGCCTGTGAGGTCCGGAGGGCCGGTGCCCGGGCACATGGGTGACACTCGTCGCTGGGTTCGTAGGCCCGGGGCGCGA